>LULN01000071.1_pt1 | contig 17688 bp, 34 predicted proteins | sample 728131 | NCBI WGS metagenome assembly LULN01 (sample SAMN03860288, study PRJNA289734) | marine metagenome | biome: seawater column; feature: ocean; material: water; isolation source: Red Sea water column Station 149 - depth 100m | place: Saudi Arabia: Red Sea | collected 2011-10-15 | depth 100 m
ACTGTCCACACATCCTCACTCGTTGCACTCATTGGTCTATCCTTCCCTCACACCAACCTAACACATCCTCACACGCATCAAATATTCCCTGCATGTAAACCTTCAACAACTCATCCGTCACCTGCCAATGCTCATCTCGGTGCTCCTGCGTATTCTTCATCTTCTTCAAACAATATGCACGTATGTCCATATAACGTATCTCACGCTTCAAATCTGCATCTGTAAAAGTACGCTTGCGCTTGCCTGCTACAAAACCGTCACTCAAACCATTACGCTTCTTAGACATCCTCACCCCGTAGCTTACCTATGTAAGCTCGCAAAAAATTCTGCTTAATTCGCTTGTCAAACTCCATCTCATCCAATGCCTCGTTTATGCACTTGTTTATGTGCGTAACCATGTCCTGCTTCTCTGTCTCTATATCTTGCAACTTACCAAGCATCTCCGTCATCTTTACAAACTCATGACCACGAACATCCGCACGACCCTCTCGCAAGTTCTTCAAAAACTCCTGACGAACCTCCTCCAACTCATGCATATTCTTTGCCATATCATTCACAACAGTCTTCTTCGTGTGCTCTATCAAATCTATCTCTATCTGATTGCGATACTCATCCCAACCACCCTTCTCTGCCCAACGCTTTATCGTCTCTCCTGTCATCTTGTAATCATAACGCTTGTTCATCTTCCGAGCTATCTCCGCGTTCGCGTGTCCGCGCAAATACAAACCCATAGCCTCCTGCCTGTCCTCCGTCGTATAACTCCTGCCTTCTTTGCTCATTGCTTTCTAAAACGTCCAAACATATCGCTAGTCGCCACTCTTCCGCGCGGGGTACGTTCATCTTCTATCACCTCTTCTACTACATCCTGCGTAGCCTTAGCAACCGTCTCATCTACCAAATTGTCAAACACATTACCTGTGTCCTCTGGCATACTCATATCTGGCTCTAGTTTTCTAAAAGCTGAAGTCATGTGTATCCTGCCATCTCCACTGTCCTTCACCCCGTTACTGCTAACATATTCCTTTACATGCGCATCCATAGCACACCATATCTCATCTGCTAACCTTGTGCCCTCTACTGCACATATGTCCTTCATGGCTTCCCATGTGTCTCGCCTAAATCTATTGCGCCCTACCTGTATCATGTACCTAGTGGACTCACTTGATTGATTTGTCATACATCTCCCAATGCATAGCCCCTTATATATCTTTCTATGTAAAATATAAAAAATTTATAGACTACCTACCAAAGCAAAAATAGAGGGTAGGGGTCTACATGAAATGGGGGGTAAAAATAGTGCCAGATTTCGCTCTGGCGGGCGTTTTTCTAACTATTGGGTAGCTTTAGAAACCTAGGTCTTGCATCTCTCCTATAGCCTCTTCTATCTCGTCTCTGGCTGTGTTTAATACAGAGGCTAGCATTTCTCCTAGCTCTCTGTAGTCACGCACTTTCTGGAGTGCGTCGCTACCCATGTATTCAACTTCTTCAATGTTGATTTCCATATTACTAGACAGGCGCAGTGCCTATATAAGCTTTTGCATATTTTCTCATATATCATAATGCATACAAATCTTTATATATACACTTGACCATGTTTAGAAGTTGCCCAGCTTCATGGAACCAACCCTTAATCGTAGTAGTGTGGAAACTCGCCCATATTACAAATAGGGCAATAACCTATTTTGCTTTCGTAAACTGTAAAGCATACTTCGCAATCAATAGTTTTCATTTATTCTGCCTCCCTTAGATAGTCTATATGTGAACATTCTTTTATTGTCTTGGGTTGTTTATTCATTGTCCCACCCCGAAGCTTTTCTGAACTTCTCAGAATCAAAGTTTAGATTATCATGTATGCACATAATCTCGAAGTCGTGTATTAACTCTCTACTTGCTTTATGCTTACTAAGTATTTTTGCAATATATACAAAGTGTTTTCTTGTCATCATTTTTAGTCCTCCTTTAGCTTTCTTATGATGTTTAACACATTACTATAAGCTCTTACTAGTGCTTCGTTTGTCAGGCTCTCTGGGTCGCCTATACATCCCTTGGGATAATCAGCGTCAAAGTCTTCAAACTCGTTATATCTTGCGTTCATTGTGAACTGTGCTTGCCTGTGTAATTCGGCAACCTGGCTTTCTATTTGTTGTATGGTTTGGTTGTTGTCCATACATAAGCCAGTGCATATGGCTATTTAAAAGTATGCTTAGTAATGCATAAAAAGAGATATATTATATAGAGTAGTCTATGGGGCGTCAGTGCTTAATATATACTTATTTATATTAAAAGTCACGTTATTTAACCCTTGCGTGTAGGCCTACCCAAGCCTTTATATAGAGGTATATATATGGGTAAATATGCAAAAAGCCAACCGAACTTTACGCAAGAAAGTCTATCTTAATATAGGCAAAGAGACCCGAGGAACCTCATCAGAAGGCCACACATTACACAATGTAGTAGGCATTAAAGTTGTTAGGAACCCTCACGGGGCTAGAGGACCGAACCACATCGCAATAAGCGTTAAACAAGAAATCAACGGCGGATTACACGAAACCGCTTTTGTTTTCTTCTGTGATGAAATGTTGACAAAGGAGGTGATAAAAGATGATGACTAGAAAACACTTTGTCAGAATAGCAGACATTCTAAAAGAGCATAGTGCAGATTATTATTTAGTAAAAGATTTTTGTGAATACTTTAAAACTGAAAATCCAAACTTTGATAAAGAAAAATTTGTTGATGCTTGCGAAAGGCAGTAAAAGAATCAAAAAGAGGAGGTGGGGCCCTATGGCCCTATTATCCTTTTTTTAAGAAAAGGATGATTATTTAACCCTTGCAACCTACAGCCTCAGCCTGGCCAAGGTCATATATAAAGGTATATATAAGGGTATGGTAGGCATAGTTAAGTATATATAGGGTCTTCCCTATGACAATCCATGGAAAACAACAATGCAATCATTGATGCCAAGCTAGAAGAGTATGAGGCAGGAAGCTACAAGGAAACTACTGTAATAGTAGACGTCGTTGTAAATGGAGTATGCCACAGACTAGAAACAAGATTTAATGGCGAAATGGTTAGAGAGGAACACGACCCAAAAGAATTAGGTAAATCAAGGCAAAACATCGCATTTTATCAAAATGGATGTTTGTTCCAAGACGGCCACAATACAGCTAACCCTGGAACTTATGAAGTCGAAGAATACATACCTAAAGGACATTTCCGTATGACCGCAAGACGGTTCAAGGAAATAGAATACAACAATGAAGGGGAGAGAATAAATTGAGGGGAGAAATGGTTACCCGCTCCCTACCAAAGGAGGTGATAAGAAAAAGGCCGAAAGGCCAAACAAGGATGATTATTTAACCCTTACACTTTTTTATTCTCGGCCCGCCCAAGGGAGCATACATAAGTATATATACCCCCTCCGCTATCCTACGCGAGCGCGCGAGCCTGTAGTTAGTCTATATATGTAATAATGATATATATTTTACTAAAAAGTATGCATATCCTCCCAACAGCTATCACAGAAAGTGACAGTCTGTAAAGTGTTCTCTACATGACAGCAATCACACCACATGCTTATGTTCCTCACAATACTTGATAATAGTATCTTTTGCTGATAGATAACTAAAGGCTGACTGTAGAGTGTTCCATGCTTTATTACTATCTTCTTTTGTCTTAATATCATTACATAGGAATATTATACTTCTTCTTACTAGTTCTATCCTTGTCGCGATAGTTCCGTTTAGCATCTCTTTAGGAACAGTTATTCTGGGCTCCGTGTCGGGATGGCGTTTTACATTCTCGCCTGTTTCGTCATGTTCTGATATACTCATTCTTCCCTCTTAAACTCCTCAATTAGTTTTAACAGCTCATTACCTGTCGCCTTTGGATAAGTAGAAGCCAACACGCCAAGAGATATGTATTCCTGCCACTTATCTTTTCTTATATTGTGGCTTAGCTGATACATAAGTTTGGCTCCCTTTTTGCCCTCTGGGAAAAAAGATACTTCGGTTGTTTCACCTGTTGCGTTTGATTCGGTTTCGTTGTTTACCATATATCTGCTACTGTATGTGAGTATATAAGGATTGTTATAGGAACCTATGCTTAATTCTATGCATTCTTGTATTTTCTGGGATATTTCAAGCTCCCGCTTAGCACTTTCCCATGACATTTTACCCATTGTTTCCCTCATCTAATAATTCAATAACTGAAGGATAAATTAAATCCATAGTGGCCTGTAAAGATTCAAGCTGATGCATTGCACGCTCTAAACTAAATATTAAATTAGCTCTATCAGTATCTTTCATTTATTCACCTCTTATAGATTTTAACATATTCTCGAATTCTGCCTCTATCTCTTCCTCTGTCTGAAAGTGTTGTTTTAAGTTTGTCCAGTCAATACTGTGAAAGCTTATCATATCACCCCAGAAACCCTCGAATTGATTATACTCTTCTTCTAAGGTATCTCTAATTATATCAAGGTCTTCTATAGATTCGGGATTGAACCATAAATTAACTAACCATGTCTCTCTATTTGTCCATCCATTATAACTCATTTATTCACCTCACTTAATAAGTATTCGACATCCTCATTAGATAAGTTAACATAATCATTAATATAATTTTGATAAATGTTAATGGTTTTTATTATATCTTCTTTAGAAAATAATACTCTCATTTTTTCCACGCCTCCAGACCAATGTGGTGTAAATGACTCTCTATCTTTTTTAGAATTTCTCTATTATCATCTATTGCGCCCTCTATCATACTTGTCGCGTCTACTAATGAGTAAAGTGCATATGCCAATAAATATGTATCTGGCTTAAGTTCTACAGAATCGAGCGTATCTTCTGCCATCCTTTGAAGCCTGCTAAATCTATCTACCTCCATTTATTAAGCCTCCATCGGTTCATATAATCCTAATCCTATCATATCCCGTGCCCAGTCATCTAATTCTTTAAGTGGGACTTGTAATTCTAACATGGCACACATATTCCTTATATACTCTAGGTAGCGCTCTTCATTAGTAAGTTCTGGATAATATCTTTTATTCTCGTATTCACTCATTTTTTTTCTCCTTAAAATATTGTGGCAATCCTTCTCGCATATGCATATCTAAATCAATATAGTCGATTCCATATTCCTCTTTATTGAGTGTGACTGTCACCTCATCGCCGTAGCTATCAGTCTCTAGTAGTGGCTCGTCGCAATACATATGTATATCTTCATATGCTATATATTCTTTTAATTGCTCTATGAATGCATCAAGCAATTCATTGGCTTGTTTCTGGCTTATATCTGTCTTTTGGTCGTTTGACATATACCTACAGTGTGGACCCTGCTATATATAACTTTCTATATATCAAAATATGGCAAAAAGGGCCGTCACAGCAGTTTATTTAACCCATAGGAAAATCGTATATTTGGACACCCATAAGCTTATATGTAGCCCTGTATGTCTTTAATCATGTCACCAACAAAGAAAACTGACAAAAAGCAAGCTAAACCTAAAAGGTTTGAAAGGCTCTCACATGAAGAGCGAATGAAGATGTCCTACAAAGATATACAAACACATCTTGTCTATGCTGAAAGAGAAGAAGATAAACTCTTCCGCCAGTGGACTAAACTCAAAATCTATAGGAAACGTACACAGATGATAGTAGATATTATCAAACATGTACATAATGAAAAGAAACCTAAGAGAGGTAAGAAATGATTAAGGAAGTTACAATCAAGCTTGGCGCCACAACGCCGACAGATAAACAATACGAATCTGCTAGAGCTGATATTGAACTAACTTACAGTATACCTGATGAAGTAGCTATTGATTTAGATAAATCTATGGAATCCCATCAGTACGAACTAAGACGCGCTAGAATAATGCTTAAAGACGCGTTAAGGACCGTTAAAGATGAATTGAGTGGTAAGCTACCAGATGAGGTTGGCAAGGCCTTAAAACCGTCAGAAGCGCAACAATTAAGAAAACTACTCAAAGACTATGAGGCAGGCGACTAATGCCTGCTATCATGCAACGCTGCACTAGATGTCAGGACATCTTACGCAGAAGTAGAAACCGTAGAGAAACTATAGCAAAACAAGCTGGGTACTGTAAGCATTGCTTCTCAACAATAAATATTAATACGGCTTTGGCATAATGCTGACATGGAGAATAGAGTCGTAGGAGAGCTACGGACAAGCTTTAGTTTGTTTTGTCATGAGCGGGCGCTCAATAATCTTGTTCTCAATAAACGAAACAAACTGGTTGGGCTACATTGAACACTCCAAATAAATTCATTGTAGTCCGATGCCCCAAATGTTATTCTTACAGAGCTGGGCAATCAAAACATAAATCATGGAAATGTTACAAGTGTAATTACTCCATGAATAAAAAGAATACTAGAATACAAGGAAGACCAAACAAGACAGAAGAAGTTATGGAAATCCTAAGACTTTTAAGAGAAAATAAAATATAATATATAACTCAATATATATAATTGTTAAGAGACAGACACCTTTGTTTCCACTGGAGAATTATAAAAGAATAGACGATGACTATATAAATAATCATAATAAGCCGTCGAACCTTTTTTTGTTTAGACATAAATAAAAAGTTCCAGTGGAAATGAAGGTGTGTGTCTCTATCTATCTATTGGTTCTTTTAATAAATCTAAATATTCTTTAAACGATACTTTAGTCTGACCTACTGCATATCTTGTAAGTACAGAATCTGATAAACTCGTTTCATAACCTACTACTGTTTTAATATCTGATTCAGGTAAAGAGGGCATATCTATCTCTACCAAATCTCCTAAGTCAAGGTTATCTTTATTTGTTAAAGATACTGAATAACTAACTGTTGGTTCTTTGAATCTATTAAGAATCCTATAAGCTACATTTTCTAACTCTGATTTATTATTAGAAGGATACTTTAAAAACTTAGAAACAATACCATACTTATCTTGACTGCCTGCATCCTCTAATTGAAAAAATGTATTGTCATCATCTTTACTAACTACTGTAATTGCGTTTACAAGTCTTGTCGTATCTATATTTGAAACTAAATCCTCATCAATTATATTACCTTTCTCTACAGATAAAGTAACATAAGGATGATTAATAGTGTTATCAGGGTCTGGATAAAAAAAATCCATTATCTTACCATTTTTTATTGCGTATTGCCACTGCCTAATTGTATTTTTAGGATGCCTATCGTCATTAACTAATCTTTTCATTTCGTCAAAACAAGCATCGATAAACTCCTTACGCGTTTTCCAACCAAATAAATCCATCTCTTTTGTTATAAGAATACCTGAACCGCCTATCAATCTGGAAGTATCAATACCTTTGTAATCACACGCTTGAGCTGCTGCAAAATATAAGTCTGTGCCAATGTAATCCTGTGACTTGTAAAGTTCGTATTGTGATTCTGCAAGAAATGTAGTGTAATCTAAAGCAGTAAAGGTTGATAAATTACGGCCTGGTTTAATATCTTTTATTATTCCAATAAAAGTTTTATCATCTTGTAAATTATTTAAGTTACCTCTACTCCAATTAAATTCTACAACAGCCCCTAATCTACACATTTCCAATGGTTCTTTACCTATGAACGAACATGACAAAGCTCTAGCACTATTAACAGAGTGTTTTATTTTTGCTGATGTCGCATATGGAAATTTGTTGCCATCTATTTTAACATCAATATAAAGTGTCTCAGGAAACTGTTGCGCAATAGGCATTATGATACCAACTCACCTATAACTACAAAGTTTAGGTTTGCAGTGTATTCAGAGGCCATTGTAGGGTTTTTATTTATATTACCATCAAGTAGTCGTAAGCGCAACTCTTTGTAAGCTGTATCTGGCGTATCTATCTTCTTAGAGTCAATAGTAACCCATTCATATCTATTGCCTTCAACTAAATTCCATATCTCTCTATATCCAAGTTGACTTAAAACTCTAACACTTACAGTTAACGAGGGAACCCCCATCCTTGTTCTTGTAGTGCCAATGGGATATTGTTTGTTACCTAAAGCCATTATAGAACTGACGCCCCCTCCACGTTTCAAATCTGCACTTTGTATTGCAATGTGTCCTAAACGTGCTAAGTAATCAAGGTCTAATGTACCATGCGTTTCACTTACAAATCGTACAGTTTTTGTTACGTCATCTGCATGTTGAAATGTATGTGTTGTTGATTGTGTAGTTACTGCTTGACTTACACTAGATGTGATTGTAGCTAAGTTCTCAGAATAAGATGCAATTGGTAACGTAGGACCATTTATCTTATACATAATTATATGACTGTCACTACCGTCGCCCGTAACTAAAGTAGATTCGTTAACAGTAATTACAGTTGCCGTGACAGAAGCTATAGTAAAGAAATCATTATTAGCTACATCTTCCATATTACCATCAATCCAAATAGTATCGCCTGGAACAAAACCATCATCTAAAAAATCTCCACTACTTCGCGTTATTGTTTTATTGCTAGCATTAAATGCAATTGTCATTGACGCTGATGCAACATAACCACCCCATTTGTCAGTGTCTTTTGCAGCCCTTATTTTATTATTAATTATATTACCATCACTATCAACAAGAGAATAAACTGCACCTGTTGTTGCATCTTGAGGGTCTAGTGTTGAAACTACTACAAAATCTACAGTTTTAAAGTATTCAGAAGAAAGCGAACCAAAAGATTCTGCCGTATCATGTGGCGATAGCTCTACAACCACTTGTTTATAATGACTAAAATTACTATCATTATCTACGTTATTTCCATCTGCTGAAGTCACAGACACTTTACCAAATACTTTTAACACAGTTCCTGCACAGTTATCTTTATTACATTTTAATTTAATCTGTTTAGAAACTTCATTAAAACTAGAGTTTTCATTATTCATAGGAAATGTAGTAATCGGAGTAGAACTATTATGTTGAAACTTATGTGCCCAAATAAATTTGTCACTACCTACTGAAACGCTATGTGAAGCAGAAAGAGTTATTACTGAAAACTCATCGCCATAATGAGCCCTGACAGCCGTGTCTCTACTTGCTCTTAATACTGCGAGAGGTTTAGTACTAGTGCTTACATCAACAGTATCTGCGCGTGTAAAATCACTCCTAAATCCTAATTCATCAATAACACAAATATTTACATAAGTCGTAGAATCAGCTTTGTGGAAAGTGTGATTTAATGTAGTACTTGTAGTTTCTGAATCAAGTTCAACTATAGTATAATTTTTAATATTGTCATTTGTAGCTGTTGAATTGCCATTCCAATTGACTCCGAATTTTTTAAATGCTTTAGCTGAAGAATTACCTGCATCTGAAAAACCATTTATTGTTAATGTAATTTCTTGACCAACAGTAACAGTTGTATCATCAACTGAGCCTGTGCAACTCATACGCGAGTGTGCAACTCGATTACTCATTGTTCTATTTACAACGGCCGCATCTGTGCCTGATGCAGACATATCACTAGCCCATACAACAAGATTATCCGTTTCGCCTTCTGTATCTAAAAACCCGTCAGCAATATCACCATTTACTTCTTTAAATATTCCTGTAGCAAACTGACTGCCTCCTGTAAACTGTACGCGATTTGTAGCACTATAATTCACCCCAACTCTGTTTTCAAACGTATCTGTTCCACCGTCTTTCCATATCGTAGCAAACTCTACAATATCTTTTTCAGAGGGTTTAGTTGTCATGGTAACTATTGAACTTCTAAAGTCCGTATCTGCTTCTAATTTAATTACTGGCAATGAAGGTTCAGGGTCTTTGAAAACTAAAGTTAAAGAACAACCACCAGTCGCTTCAACAAACATATCTTCATCTGCATGCGTTTCTTTGCGAACTAAAAAATGAAATTTACTTCCCCAAGTAAGACTTGCAGATTTTACATAATCTTTTAAATCAATACTATAAGCACCAGTAGCGTCAGGTCTAAAATTAGCAATAGGTGGTTGGTCTATTATTGCAGAACTATTATGAAGAACATCACCATAAGTAGTGCCATCACTAAACCATTCTCTTGTTACACTACTGTCCCTGTCTATACCATTGTATGTAACGCGAGCAGTAGGAAAGTTTGTGGTTGTACCATTTGTTATAGTGTTAATTACATAAAAGTCATCTGAATCTGCTGTGGTAACTGTAAAGTTTAATTTTAATCCTACCACTTCAAGAGCAGAGTCTGTAACTCCTGCACCATAAATATCTTCTTTTTCAGGCAGATTACCAAAAACACTGGTAATAAGACGATACCCTCCACCTGTGCTAAGAGACCCTGCTTTAAATCCAGTTAAAGTTGTGTCTGCGTCACCACTGTTAAGTATCTTATTTGTAAGGCTGGCCGTAGGATGAGCTCCGCTTGGGTCTATTGTTAATTCTATCTCAGCCATTACAGTACTGCTCCTCCTGCCTTTTCAACTAATTTATTCATTGAAGAATCGCTAAAAGCATCACCAAAAGCACTAAGCTTTGATGTAATGCTAGATACGAAATCACTAATGTCTCTTAATAGATTCCTTAATCCTGCAAGTTTAGCATCTATAGCATCTATTGCATAAGTCGCTCCCATTAATGTATCTATTAAAACTTTTAATCCTGCTGCAACTAATGCCAAGAAAATAATTAATGGTGCAAACTGTAGTAACAACATTCCAGTCGCTGCTGCTAAACCACCAACTGCTGTCGCAGCACCCGCTGCACCTCCCGTCGTCGCTATAAAACTCGAGTTCATTATGTACATTCCAGTAGCAACTAATAAAAACATAGACAATACAAATTCTAAAAAACCAGTCAATACTTCTAATACTGCAATAAATTTACGACTGCTTTCTGCTGTTTGTTCACTTATTAAATTCAATTCTTCTAATGCACCTACCATTTTCAACAATGCTCCTGTAGATTGATTTAATGCTGACACCATCAGTTGTAAAGAAATAGTTAATTCAAAATTCTCTTCTTTAGACTTTTTAGTTTCTTCAGTATTCTCTTTTTTCTCTTGCGTGTTTTCCTCTATTTTCTGCGTATTTTCATCTACTGCGTTAGAACTTTTCTCAACTGAGTCTGTCAAATCTTCAACTTTATCTGTCAAATCCTCAACGCTTTCTTGAGATTCAGCAGTGGCTATAGCGATTGAACCAGCAATAACAAACCTACCGCCAGCACCTCTTGCTTGCCCTGGATTACCACTGCCTGGACCACCCATTATTGCGAAACTCCTAACTCATTACGCATCCGATGTATTTCAGCCGTGCGCTCGTTTGTTACTATCTGCGTTACACTAGCCTTTTCAGAAGTCATAGCATTTACAATAGCCATCAATGTTTTGCTATCAAAATCATCAAGCATTTGATACATAATAACAACTTCTTCATAAGTCATCTTAGGCTCGTGTATCATATGTTTCAATATAGATAACATCATAGGTTTAGTTTTTTCATCCATTGCTACCAAATACTTAACTTCTTTTTCAGTTAAATCCTCTTTATTAGATTTCATTTTACTAGCAAGCTTGTTAATAGTTGGCATATCTTTTAATATTTCTTTTCTAAGCACATAATGTTGATTTTGAATGTTTTCCCAATCTGTTGTATCTAATCTTTTCAAAACTAATTTGGGTGCTTCTTCTTTGCGAAAATACTTTCTCCAACCTTTTGGTTTATTAAGTCTAGCTAAGCTTGGCAGCAATACTTCCTGTCGTTCCCAATAGTCTTGTTGCATACTAGATACATCTAAGACTGGGGCGTCTAACTGACCTTTGACACTTACCATGAACTACCTACCTATGATGGCGTAAGCGTAATGTCTGAGCTTATCGCGTACGCACTATAGTTTTTATAATTTCCAGCTCCGCGGAATTTTATTGACATTGTATCAACTATTTCACCGCCTGGCGTAAGAGGCCTTGAAAATGCAGTTATTGTTCCGTTTGTCAATGCTATACTTCCTTCTGAACCGAAATCTAATCTAATAAGTGGGATGGTTGTTCCTGCATGATATATGTCATAATAGGTTTCATCCTCTGCCGTCATTGTAAGGTCTAATGTTACATCTGCTTTACCACGGCTTATCGCATTGTTTAACAACCATTTAACTGAACTGTCATCTCCAGTAGCCCTACCAGAAATAGGTGTATTGTTGTTTGCTATTTTTAATGTTACAGTTTTTAAGTTAGTAAATGTTGTAGTCATACCAGTGCCGTCTGCATCGGTTGCTGCATAAATGTTAGCTTGAGAACCATCGGTTTCATCTTCATCTGCGTCTGCACCAGTGTAATAAATTCCTTTAACTAAATTTTGACTTAGCTCTGCACCGCCACTTCCAAGTACTGTTGAACCCCAATTAGAATCAGCTTCTATTAATGTTGATATTTTTGTTACAGTATCAAAACTACCATTAGTCAAATCCATTATGCCATCACCATCAAAATCAGTATTCAACGTACCATTTGCATTAAATGCTTGTATGTATTTTTCTCCAACTTCTACGTATGAACCTGCTGGACCATCAATGCTCAACCCTTTAGTTGAAGCTGCGAGTCCTGCCGTTACTGACAAATCAGTTGGTAATAACGGGTCTGCGCTTGGTGCAGAAGGAAAATTAACACTAGAATAATCATCTCCTAAAAAACCATCAAAGTTTGCATCTGCTTCATCTAATGAATAATAACCAGTACAAGTTGCTTCACAAGTTATGTATCCTCCAGTAGTATAATCTGCCGTTAGAGTCACTTCATTAGGAACAACTCCAGTTACTAATGTAAAATCACCGCCAGTTTCTCTAGCCAAAATAGCAAGAGAGTCTACACCAGAGGTAAGTTTGTTGCCGTGTTTATAACTGTCAACAGTAGATTCACCTATTGCATGACCTAGCAACTGTTTCCAACCCGTGCCATTACAAGCCACTTTAAGCGGCACTGTAACCCCAAGTGGCCCTAAAGCATGATGAGCGTCTGTAGACTGTCCTATTGAAGGAACAGGCGTTACACTTCTCTCGACCTGCCTAGGGTCAAATGTGTCCAATAGACCTAAATGAAACAAATTAGAACCTGGAGGGCTTCCATATACCGATTCTACTTCGTAAGCTGCCTCTACGTTTTGTGTGATTTTTACCATTTTTAATTTACCACCTCATAACTTGTGATGTCACAGTTAAGAACATAACGAAACCATCGGCGATTCCTATCCGACAGGTCTGTGCGACTAGTTAAGACTATACTTGCATAATCGCTATTAAGTGCAGTTCCAGCGCTTTTAGCGCGTCCTGCGTGAATGAGGTGTATTACACCAGTGTAAAGGCGTCTAAGCCTATCTCTGCTTACTGCTGTGGACATATCAATTGCGATAGATGCAGTATGTCTATCTACTCCCTTACCAATACCTAACATATCATGTCCACCAGAAACTTCATAACATCTTATAATGTCGTTATTTTTTAAATTATATTTGCCCATATCCCAAGATTCGTCTATCTTTAATGTGCCACCTGCTGATGTAAGATTATTACCTACACCACTTGCAACTTCTGACCAGTTGTTACTTAACAAATCTACCACTGCTGTCACAGGGTCTGTCAAAGCTGCATAGGTTGCTGCCATTAATATACGTTATCTAAGGCGGTCCTCCCTACGCCAAATCCGCCAACGGCTCTTGCCATTGTCATACCTCTATCTAATCTGCCACCGTCTTTCAACACCTTCATTGCCATCTCTTCAAATCGCTGTGAACGTGATGCATTGTCCATAGAATCATCGCCTTCCTGCATCAGATTTAAATCATCATTCATTGCAATCATTGCTGCTGTAAAATAAATAGTCGCTAACTTTATATCATCTGGAGTAGAAGCTGTCCTGTATCTGTACGTAACATACGCATCTACACCCTGTGGACTACTGTTTAACATATTAAGTGTAGCATAATTATTAATGTAGACAATACCACGTTCTGTGTCTACCCACCAATCCTTGTTTACTGAATCCGTAACTGTGTTAGTTCCTGTTTTATTTGCAACGTATTCTGTGTATGCAGAACCATCCCAGACATTCAAAGCATCTGTACCGCTTGCCAATCCTATAATCGGATAATGTTCTAGTTGTATTCTACCTCTAGAGTTTATTACATTAGACCTTACTAATTGTATTCTTGCTCTTTCGTTTGTCACTGTGCCAGCCCTTGCTGTAGCCCATGCATGATTCGTAAGCTCATCCACACGAGCCTCTGACATCTCAATAAATGAATTTACAACTGTACTAGTTGGCGTGGTAGAACCACTAAAATTATCTACCTGAAGAAACTCTGCTACTTGTGTTGCCGTGCAGTATGCTACCATTATAGTATCTTACTGATTGCGGTATTCATGAGCTTTTCGCCCGTCGTTGCTACTACCATTCCATTGTAGTCAATCGGTTGTCCTGCCATGTTCCAGCCTATTGCTCCTATTGGCAATGTCGTGTAACCTTGCTGAACTGCTAGAGGTGGTGGCCCTCCTCCATTTGCTGTATAATATTGTTCTCCATTATGTAAAGAATCTAACTGTGGTGGTGGCATCTGCCATGGTTGAACTGCTGGTGCTGACGTTCCTACACCAAACCAAGTCCATGGTTTAAACATACTTGCTCCACCTTGCATTGGCATCTGTCCATATCCTTGCTGTTGCATCTGATATGGATTCATCTGTGGTTGAGTAACAGGAGGAGCTTGTTCAAGAGTTCCGTCAGAGCCATAAGGGTTCTGCCAGTTTAGAACACTGTGGTGTGAATTATCTTCTTGTGCCCACTCTTCGTGCAAGGTGAGACGTGCATTAAGCTCCTCTGCTGCCTCGTCACCATACATAGTCCTTGGATGCCAGTCTATCTGTGTATTGTAAACTGTTTTCAAAAACTCCATGTTGTCTGCTAAATCTGTAGGAACCTGAACATCAGTCTCCTTACATAATGCTTCTAACATCTCTACAGAGTTCTTAATGACAGGGTATAGGTATTGCACCATACGCATTGTTGTATTCTCTGCTGCCTTCGCATCGTAATCTGGATGCTGTATCTTATCTACCGCTACAGGATTCATATATCCTGCTGGGCTGCCGTGGTAACCGCTCATATTTCTTCTCCTATTGGTTCATAATCCTTTAATTTAAATGTCCGTTCAATTTCCATACCTTGCGTTTCTGCATAAGCCCATACCCATGTAGGGGCATTGTCAAAGAAATTTTCATATCTATTCATAATCCAAACCTCCTATTCTGGCGGGTGGACAAAGCCGAGAGATACTCATCGTAGTCGCGTTGGTGTAATTTACAGAAGCCTCCTCCTGTATTCATGCCACAATAAGGACACTCGTCTTTGCCGTGTTTACGCCTTAACCCCCACCACTTTCGTGATAGCCTTTTGTGTCTCATAGTGAGACGTTTGACATACAAGTCAAGTTCATCATCAGACATTGCTTCTGCACTTGGCATCATCTGTTGTTGAACTGGTTGTCTTGTAAGAACATTAGGGGCAGGGGCCACTTCACGTATTTGTTCGTCTGGCTGTCCTTGTTGAGGAGACTTACGTGCTAGAGTCGTCATCTGTGGTGGCCCAGCCATTACTTTAAATCCTCCTTATGGTCTCTATAATCTTCTAATATCTCTAACATTTCTCTAAGCCATCTAAACTTCATAGTCCACCTTTCCTCATCATCTGTGCCGTTCTTGTCGCTGCCTGTCCTACTTGTACTTCAGGACTTACAAATGCCTTGACTATCAAAGCTTTAATTGCTGACAATATCACACTTACAGCTAAGACAAACATCAGGAATCCATTGTATAACCAAGCTACTCCCCAGATTGCCATACCATAATCTGCTACTACTGTTTCATAATAATAACCAACATACAACCCAACTCCGCCAAAAGCAAAGCCAAGTCCAAGTAACCACATACATCTTTTGAACCAAACCCATTCAATGTATCTACAGAACTCCACGTCCTGTTGGCCTCCTGCACCCATTGTGCTAGGATACCTGCCAGTTGCAAACAATATGTTTCTTATTAATTTCATGGCCTCACCACATCTACATATGCATTCTTCTGCGAATCCATCTTCTCATACATATCACGCTTAAACTCCCTAGAGAGTTGATAAGCGACCTCGTATCCGATTGGTTCCGCACCTTCAGGCATAGGAATCCATTTTGGATGATACGTATATATACTTATCCTACGAAAGTTTGGTTTAAAATCTAATTTGTCATCGTGAAACTCTATGTAAGATTTTTGTGCAAAACCTTCTTCATCTACTAATGACTCTAAACTGTGTTGTGATAATACAGCATTTACTGTATTTTCTATGTTTTTCACAGGAACCATCTTAGAAATAGAAACAGGTGTCTCCCATCTGAATATGTCGGAGGGTGTCAGGTTTTCTACGACTGAATGAAGTAATTCATCACAGGAGACAATTGCCTCAGACATGTCAAATGTTTTAAGCCTTACGCCCTTTAAACTAAAATCTTTAACTTTTCCTTTTATTTCTCCTGCCTCATTAGATACTTTTACCCAATCATCAATAGCAAACTCTGTTTTGTATGCTACTGTAAGAAAAGATAAAGCTCCGTTAACAGGACTGTATTGGGAAAAGGCAGCATACGTAAGTGCTGATACTCCAACTATATATTCGGTACGTGCCAGCAAACCGCTATACATCAAAAGCCCTACTCCAAAGACTAAGGCCCCTAATACTCCAAACACTTGCGCTGCTGCTTTTCCTTGTAAACTTCTTATTTTATAATCGCTAAATGCAGACTTCTTTGCTTTTTTTATCGCTGCTGATACTCCTAACGCTACTGCGATAAACCATGCAAAGACTAGTCCTTCATCCACTTTGTTTACCTGCTATCTTATCAATGTGTGGTCCTTGTTCCGCATCTAACAGCTCTCCTGACTGTGGATTGATATATCCGCCTGCTGGCATTGGTGCCATAGGTTGTTGCTGTTGCATTTGTTGATACTGATTAAACGGTATCATGTTTTGCGGAACTGGCTGATTAGGTACTTGATAAGACGCAGATTTTCGTCGACGTTCAGGAATCATATCCTCTAAGTCTTGTGAGTCTGCAATCGTAGACAAGATTGTGTATGTGAAAGCACCACTTACCGAACCAAACCATAGGGCATCGTTATAAGCCATCCCACCGACATACATCAGTAACAAGTAATGCGCTTAGACGGTTATATTGTTGCTTTATTCTGTGCTTAATCGTTTCGTCCATTCTCGATTTCCTCTTTTGCTCTTAGCGTCACAAACCGCGCAGTGTAGTAATTCCACGGCCTGTTTGCTTTAGTCTTTATGCCTGCATTGTTTAAATACTTTGCTATATGACCATATGTATATCCATTTTCGCGTAAATGCACCATTTTTTTACAGGTATTCCATTCTTTAACTGATGCACCAAACCTATTAGAGCGATACGGGCGTTTTCGCTGGGTTTTTTCTGCGCTAAAGTTACTTTCGGTAGAAGAACCCATTCCATACCAAAGCGAGCCTTTATGGCGCCTTTGTGGCCCTTTCATTCCGATTTCTTCTTTTACTCTCATTTAGTCATTAACTCTAGTGCGTTATCTAATGCTGGCTTTGTAAGTCGTAAATCATCATCCCCTGCCTCATCTGCATCCAATAACTGCTGAGTGTCTAAGGTGTGATG
>LULN01000099.1_pt1 | contig 17460 bp, 19 predicted proteins | sample 728131 | NCBI WGS metagenome assembly LULN01 (sample SAMN03860288, study PRJNA289734) | marine metagenome | biome: seawater column; feature: ocean; material: water; isolation source: Red Sea water column Station 149 - depth 100m | place: Saudi Arabia: Red Sea | collected 2011-10-15 | depth 100 m
CACCGAAACTTTATGAATGCAAAAGAACATGGAGAAGACCTCAAAGTTGCAATTACTGTAGGTGTCCATCCTGCAATATCCATAGCCGGTGCATATCAAGCAGATTGGGGTAAAGATGAATTACATATCGCAAATTCATTATTAGGAAATAAACTCACACTTTCAAAATGTCCATATTCTGGAATGCATGTTCCATCTGGAACTGAGATTGTCATGGAAGGTAAAATTCTACAAGACAAGACTGACAAGGAATGGATGGTTGAAATGCTCCGTACATATGACCATCCTAGAGAACAGCCTCTCTTTGAATTAGAAAAAATGTACTACCGAAATAATCCGATATTCCATGATATATTGTCTGGGTATGGTGAACACCATCTGCTCATGGGAATGCCAATAGAGTCAAAACTAAATGGAATAATTAAGAAAAAATTCCCTTCAACAAAACAAGTCATTTTATCAAACGGAGGCTCACATTGGCTTCACGCTGTAGCACAAATTTCCAAAAAACCTTCTACAAATGTAAAAAAAATAATTAATGAAATTTTTGCATCTCATCGCTCTCTGAAAATGGTTACTGTTGTTGATGATGATATTGAACCTTCAGATTCTGAACAGGTAGAATATGCAATGGCAACAAGATTTCAGGCAGACAAAGATATTGTACTGATAAAAAATGTTCGTGGTTCTAGCTTGGATCCTTCTAGTGATCAGAAAAAGCTAAAAACTGCTAAACTTGGAATTGATGCAACACGCCCACTAGATAAAAGAAAAGAAGGATTTGAAATTGCAAAAATTCCAAAACTTGATAAAATCTCTTTAGACAATTATTAACAAAATGAAAGCTCTGGTCTATGAAAAATATGCAGAAAATAATGATTTTGAATCAGTGTTACAATTAAAAGAAGTTCCTGATCCAACTCCAAAATCAAATGAAGTATTATTTCGTGTGAAAGCTGCTGCATTGAATTATGATGATATCTGGGGAATGCGAGGAAAACCGCTAGCTGTTCCTTTACCCCATATTTCTGGTACTGATGCAGCAGGTGAAGTAATTGCAGTTGGTGAAGATGTAAAAAATTTCAAAGTTGGTGACAGAGTTGTTTCACATGGAAACATGTCTTGCCGAGTTTGTTCAAGATGTACATCTGGACGAGAATATGATTGTAAAAAAAGAATAATCTGGGGATTTCAAACAGGTCCTCTTTGGGGAGGATATTGCGAAATTGCTCATCTGCCAGAAATTAACGTAATGAAAATTCCAGATTCAATTTCCTATGAAGACGCAGCTGCTGCATCCATGACATTATTGACTTCTTGGCATATGTTGGTTGGTAGAGCCAAGATAAAACCTGGTCAAATTGTTCTTGTTATGGGTGGAAGCTCTGGAGTTGGAATCTTTGGAATTCAAATTGCAAAATTGTATGGTTGTACAGTGATTGCAACTGCAAGTCCTGAAAAACTAGGACAGCTTAAAGAACTTGGTGCAGATTATGCTGTAGATCATAGAAAAGAAGACTGGCACAAAGAAGTCTACAAAATATCAAAAGAACTTGCAAAAACAAAAGACGGTATACCTGGAATTGATGTGATCTTTGAGCATATTGGTGGTTCCCATTTTAATAAAGAATTGACACTTTTGAAATATGGTGCAACAATGGTGACTACTGGTGCAACAACAGGTTATGACGTTCCTGCAGATTTACGACACATATTCTTCAAAGGAATTAACATTTTAGGCTCGACCCAAGGAACTAGAGCCGAATTAGAAGAAGGATTCTATTGGATGGGTAAAGGCAAAATTAAGGTCATCATTGATTCAATTTTTACATTTGAAAATGCAGTTGAGGCTCATAACAAAATGCTAAATGGAAAAGGACTTGTTGGAAAAATAATTCTCAAACCTGAGTAATATTATTTTTTATTATATTTATTCTGAAAAATTTGTTTCAATGATTCATCTGAGTACCATAAGCCATGTACATCATCCATATGCTTGCCAAACTCTCTCATAACATATTCACTATCTTCACCTTTTGCAACAAAATCACAATCATAGCCATAATCCTTACAGGCTAGCTCGTAAGTCATAGTTCTTTCATTATTGCGGGTTAAAAAAGTGATTCGGTATCTACAGTGCAGAATCAACCATCAATGCAATAAATAACACTGCAAGGTATGGACTTGAAAATTTGAATAATACCCATGATGCCTTTTCAGTTGGTTTTGAGACAACCCATGCACTAAGTACTACCATTAGTATTCCTGATGCTATTGCTGTGTACAAGTACACGTCACCCATTACCGGTTCCCCAGTATCTGTTGTCAAAAAGAATGGAACCACACTGAATACTACCATCATGACTGTTGTTGCAGCAATTACTCTTGCTGACGTTTTCTCAGATAACACTGCAGTTAGCATTGGAACATTTACTTTCTGATAATCGTCTCTAAAGTGTAATGTTAGTGCCCAAATGTGCATTGGGATCCAAATGAATACTAAACCTGCCATGATTAATCCAAAGTCCCATAAACCGGTTAGTGTTACTGCTGCATAACCAATCATTGCCGGTGCACCACCAGAAAATCCTCCCAGTATAATGTTTAATTGACTTTTTCTTTTTAATGCGTGGCTGTAAATCAAAATATTATCTGCTAAACCAAATACCATAAAGATTCCACACCATACTCCATTCCAAAATGATGTTGTAAATGCAATTCCAAATGCACAAGCAATTGATATTGCTGCTAAAACTAATCCAAAGTCTCTTGCTTTCTCAGCTGGAAAAATTCTCTTACTTGGAATTGGTCTTCCCTTTGTTCTCTCCATAACCTCGTCAATATCTCTGTCATGATAATTTGTCAGAGTATTTGCTGATGCTGATCCTGCAGCAACTCCAAATAGCATCAAAGCCCAAGTTGCAATTGAAATTTCAATATTATAGATATTTGATGCAGTAATTGCAGTTCCAAATGCTGTGAAAACTAAAAGATACCAAATCTTTGGTTTTGTCAGCTCATAATACGTCTTAATTTTGATTTTTGTTGTAGTTTCCTGCATGCGGTTTCTTTTCTCCAGAAAAATAAATATCACTCGTTTACTATGGCATGTAAGGCATAGATTTTGTCCTTCTTTTCATCTCAATGAAGCTTTCAGAGCCTAAAATACCTTCAATCTTGCCGATCTTTTCTGAAACTACTTTATGCATGTCATTTAGGGATCTTGCATACATTGTAACCATTATATCAAATCTACCTGTAACCTCTGAAATTTCTCTCACTCCGTCAATTTTGAATAATTCATCAATTATCGTATCTCGTCTTTTGGAATCCATGTTTATTCCTGTAACTGATTTTACCGAATATCCTAATTCTTTGTCATTAACATCAATTGTATATCTGTGAATTAATTTTTGTTTTAAGAGACGTTTAATCCTGCTATAAACTACTGATGAATTGATGTTTATTTTCTCAGAAAGTTTTGGAACTGAAATTGATGCATCATTACTTAACTCTGAAAGAATTTTTAAATCAAGATCATCAACTTTAGCCATTTAATTCACCGGCATTTTAGAAATTAATACCATTAATAAAGATATTATTGAAAATTTTCTAAAATTCTAGACTAAATTTTCTCTTTTTTGTATAACATCTCTGCTAACAAAACTGCACCCTTTGCCGAACCCATTTTTTTGTTATGTGAAAACAGCATGTATTTGAGTCCCTTATCAAACAACTCTTCTTTTTCTACTCTTCCAATTGATGTTGTCATTCCATCTCCAACTTCTCTTTCCATTCTAGGTTGTGGTCTTGTTGGATCATCATGAAATGCATAATATTCTTTTGGTGCTGAAGGTAATCCTTCTACAGAGATCTCTTTGTTGTATTGATTGTAGGTATCTTTTGCATTGCTAGGATCAATATCTTTCTCAGTTTCGACAAATACTGATTCTGTATGTCCATCAATTACAGGAACTCTTGTACAAGTACAACTTACTTTGATATCGGCATCTTCAATCTTACCATCTTTTAGTTTTCCAAGAATCTTTCTAGTTTCAATCTTAACTTTATTTTCTTCTTTTGGTATGTATGGTAAAATATTATCAGTGATTCCCATTGCAGATACTCCGGTTTTACCTCCACCAGAAATTGCTTGCATTGAGGTCATCATGACTTTCTTTGCTCCATATTTTTCAAATAACGGTTTTAATGTAATTGCAAGTCCAGTTGTTGTACAATTTGGAAGTGGTGCAACCCATCCTTTCCAGTCTCTATTTTTCTTTTGAGTCTCCAATAACTCTGCTTGTTCATCATTAATTCCTGGAATTAAGATTGGAACATCTTCCTCATATCTGTAAGCTGATGATGTTGAAATAACTGGTAAATCTTTGGCAAACTTTGTTTCAATATCTCTTGCAGCTTGAGATTCAACTGCTGAAAAAATCAAGTCTAATTCCTGAACATTTATCTCATCTATGGTTAAAACTTTCATACTTTTGATGTATTCTGGAATTTCTCCTCCTACATCCCATGCAATAATGCCGCTTGCATCTCTAATTGCATCAAGGTACATTTTTCCAGCTGAGCGTTCAGATGCAGCAATCTGAGTAACCTCAAACCATGGATGGTTGTTTAATGATTGAACAAATTCCTGTCCAACTGAACCTGTTACTCCAATTATGGCTACTCTTTTTTTCATAGATTAAATCAGGCAATTTTCAGTTAATATTCCTTTAGAAAAAACCAAAAGAATACTATACTGAATTACTTTATTTCATATATTGAAAATTAATCCAAACCCAAACGCCAAATCTCATTTTCCAGCATCTCATGGTGGACTATTTTCTGTCAAAAATAACACTGAAAAAACAATTGATTTTAGTTCAAACGTTAATCCATTAGGGTGTCATCCAGGTGTGAAAAAATATCTCAAAAAACATCTTGATCAAATTGATATTTATCCTGATTCTGAATCAACAAAACTACGCTCAAATCTAAAATGGTTTACTGGACTTAATACATCACAAATATTGGTCGGAAATGGTGCCACCGAAATCATCTATAATTTCTGTAGCGTGTTTGTAAGTAAAAAAACCAAAGTCTTGATTCCTTGTCCTACGTTTTCTGAATATGAAAAAGCTGTAAAATTCTATGGAGGAAAAACCTCACTCTTCAAATCTCTAAATCTTAATGATGATCTACCACAATTTTTATCCAAAATACCTTCTAATGGAATAGTATTTGTTTGCAATCCAAATAATCCTACAGGTGAATTATTATCAAAAAAATCAATTGAACACATTGTCAAAACTGCACAAAAAAAATCAACACTGGTATTTGTTGATGAGACATTTATCGAACTTGTACCTGATTCAAATCCATCTCTTGTAAAAAATATAAAATCATATGAAAATTTATTCATCTTACGTTCATTCACAAAATCATTTGGTTTAGCTGGATTACGTATTGGCTATGGTTTAGGAAGCAAAAAAATTATTGAAATATTACAAAGAGTAAAAATTCCATGGAATGTAAATTATCTGGCACAATCTGCTGCAAGTGCAGCTCTATGCTACTCTGATTTTCTAGAAAAATCAAGAAAAAATATTAAAAAAGAAAATTCATTTTTGATGAATTCTCTATCAAAATTTCAATGGTTGACTTGTTTTCAATCATCAACAAATTTCATATTGATTAAAACAAAAATTAATTCAAAGCTTTTACAAAAAAAACTTCTTAAAAAAAATATTCTGATTAGAGATTGTAGTACATTTTGTGGATTAAATGAAAATTTTATACGAATTGCAGTAAAAAATAGAGCTCAAAACAAATTATTGCTAAAAGCATTAGGTGAGATAAAATGGTAAAATCATTGATGATACAAGGAACCTCATCTGGTGCAGGCAAAACAATTCTTGTTACTGCTCTTTGTAGAATTTTTTCTGATATGGGTTATACTGTTTCTCCATTCAAAGCTCAAAATATGTCAAATTTTTCTTATACTGGAAAAAATTTTGAAATATCTAGAGCTCAAGCAATTCAAGCAGTCGCTGCACGAACAGAAATAACTCCATTACAAAACCCAATATTACTAAAACCTCTAGGAAACTATCGTAGTTCTGTGTTTATTGATGGAAAATTCTTCAAAAAAATGCATGCTAGTGATTATTATGAGAACTTTGTTCTAAAAGATGGTCTTAAAAAATCCATGAGTTCGTTTAAGAAATTATCTGAGTCTCATGAAATCATATTTTTAGAGGGTGCAGGATCTCCTGCTGAAATTAATTTACAAAAATATGATATTACTAACATGAAAATGGCAAAGAAAACAAAATCTCCTGTATTGCTTGTAACAGACATTGAAAGAGGTGGTTCATTTGCAAGTATTGTTGGCACGATGGAATTAATAGAAAAAAAATATGTTGAACTTGTTCAGGGATTTATCATAAACAAATTTCGAGGTGACATTGAAATTTTGAAACCTGGATACAAAAAATTACGAGAAAAAACCGGATTACCTGTATTGGGCACAATTCCCATGACAAAATTTGAAATCCCAGATGAGGATTCCATAGGTAACTCTTCTAAAAACCTGAATTGGACTCCGTCCAATGTAAAAAAATTAGATAAGGAAATAAACAAAATTGCCAAAGTTGTAAAGTCAAGTCTTAATATTCGTAAAGTGGAGAAACTTTTGAAATGATTCTAGAATCAATTGCTGTTATTGGCTTTGCAATTCTACTAGATCTAGTTTTTGGTGATCCAAGAAATCGTTATCATCCTACTGCATGGATTGGAAATCTAATTGGAATTATAACTACACGTATGAAAAATCAAAATAATTCACTAGAAAAATTAGGTGGGATTTTTATTGTTTTAATTCCTGTTTCTATATCTTGTATTATTTTGACTGGTTTACAATCAAGTATTGATTTAATTAATTTTGAATTGTTATACATTATTCTTTCAGTAGTAGCATTTGCTATTTTATTCAAATTAACGATTGCAATTAGAGGAATGCAAACTCATGCATTAGATATTCTAGATGCTGTTCAAAAAGATGATCTCACTTTAGCAAGAAAAAATCTTTCAATGATAGTTAAAAGAAATACAAAAGATCTAGATAAGAAGCATATTTTGTCAGGAACACTAGAAAGTCTAAGTGAAAATATTGTAGATGGAATAACTGGACCAATGTTTTATTTTGCTTTATTTGGTTTACCTGGTGCATTTGTATATCGTATTGTGAATACTATTGATTCTATGGTTGGTTACAAGACAGAAATGTTCAACAATCTAGGCTGGTTTGGTGCAAACTGTGATAACATTCTAAATTATATTCCCTCAAGATTGACAGGTCTAACTATGGTACTTGGTTCTATGATGCTAGGTCATGATTGGAGAAATTGTTATACAATATTCAAACGAGATGGTAAAAAAACTGATAGCCCAAATGCAGGATATCCTATGGCTGCCCTTGCAGGTGCATTAGGAACCAAACTTGAAAAAATTGAACATTATTCCTTGGGCACTGATATCCAAGAAATCACTTCACAAAAAGTAAAAGAAGCAATCACTTTGATGAAAGTAACATCATTACTATTCTTTGGAATTGTTTCAATTCCTATCATCTTGTTCATTTCACTACTGGAGTCGATTTTAATTGCTTAAACAAATTGGTTCTATCTTTTCATTTCTGACAATAATTCCAACGTCAAATTCTAATCTCGATTCTATTGCAAAAAACATGTATCTTTTTCCAATTGTCGGAATTGTAATTGGTCTTGTCATTGGAAGTTTAGGTTATGGATTATCTCTATATCTTGAACCACTTGTTGTATCTTTAGTAGTAGTTGCTTCTTTGGCAGTGATTACGGGAATTCATCATACTGATGGTCTTGCTGATTTTGCAGATGGTTTAATGACTAAAGGCTCAAAAGAAAAGAAACGCAAAGCAATGAAAGACCTCTCTGTAGGTTCTGCAGGTATTTTCTCAATAGTATTGTATGCAATTGGTGTTATCATTGCATTATCGCTTAGTAGTGGAATGGAACTTTTCAAGATAATCTTACTCAGTGAAATTATGGCAAAATTTTCAATGGTTTTGATGGCAGGATTAGGAAATTCTGCTGCTATAGGCTCAAACTCTCCTTTCATGGACTCGATGAAGGACAAAAAACGTTTGTTGGTAGCTGGAATAATCACAATTATTCCATTTATCATAATAGGCGAAATGAATGGATTCATTGTTTTTGCAGCAGGCATAGTACTCACAATGTTTTTGGTTGGATTGTCTACTCGTAGCTTTGGAGGAATTACAGGTGATGTAATGGGTGCTAGTAATGAATTAACAAGACTCTCTTCATTATTGATTTTTGTTTCATTATGATTGGTCTAGTAATGGCTGGTGGTAAAGGAACCAGAATGAAAAGTAATGAAGAAAAACTATTACTACCCTACAAACAACCTCTGGTCTTACATGTCATTGATGCATTAAAAAATTCAAATTGTTTTGAAAAGATAATTGCAGCAACAAGCCCTAATTCCCCTCAAACTAAGAACATTTTAGTTGAAAATAATATCACAATAATTGAAACTTCTGGTGAAGGTTTTGTCACAGATCTAAATAATATTTTAAAACAATTGGACGATTTTGTTTTAGTTTCTTCTGGGGATCTACCTTTGTTGGATGGAGATATTATAAAACAAATTATTGATAATGTTAATCATGATAAAACGTGGACTAGCATAGTAACCACAAAATCTTTTCAAAATTCATTAAATCTAGAACCTGAATGCATTAGTACATTAAATGATGAAGATTATGCACATACTGGAATATCAATTGTTAATGCAAGCAAAATTAGTAATTTGGATACTATAGAAGAGGATTATCTTATCATTGATGATAAACGTGTATGTTTCAATATCAATACAAAAAATGAATATGACTTACTCGGTAGTATCTAATATTTTTCCATTTATCTGAGCAATTGAACCAGTTGCTTTTGATAAAACATTTCCGCAGGAATTACAGATTACTTGTGTTGAACTGTGAGAATAAACTATTTGTTCTTCTTCACATTCGTGACATTTTACTTTGTTAAATTTACTATTTGGTTCTGGAACCAATACGTGATCTTTTTTCATACTGCAACCAACTCGAATTTCCTAATTCTTATTCCTTTATTCATCATTTTCTTTTTACATGTAGTGCATGTTTCAATTAGTGTAACTTTCTTAGTAGTTTTAGCAGGTTTTGCAAGTTTTGGGAATTTCTGTCCACCATATCCCTTTTTTCTTAAAGCATGTCTTCTTTCTCCTGCTGCCGAACCTCTTCTTTTTCCTGCCTTGTAAATTGAGACTTTCATTGTCTGGTGACTTTTACATTTTGGACAATATGCTCTTTTTTCTTTCGGCAAATTCATAGTATTTTGCCTCGCTGACCGTAATTTAAACATCGCTTCAATGTATAATAATATCTGAGGCTATCGTGTCATATGCATTCAAAATTTTCATCAGTATTTGCTGAAATAAACTCCGTTGCTATTGGTGACAATCATGCAGATCTAATATTAGAAAATTGTTCTTTAATCAATGTCTATACAAATGAAATTCAAGAAAAAATTCAGATATCAATAAAGAATGATCGGATTGCATTTGTCGGCCAAGATGCATCTCATACACGTGGTCCAAAAACCAAAATTTTAGATGTAAAAAACAAGCATGTTTGTCCTAGTTTTGTTGATCCTCACATACACATTGATCATTTTCTAACGCCTGTGGAATTTATAAAAAAATCATTACTTTGTGGGGTGACATCACTTTTTCCAGATTCTATTGATATTGTAAGTGTAGGCGGTTACAAAGGATTTAGAGAATTTTTAAAACAAACAGAAAATCTCCCGATGCGATTTTTCCATACAATTCCTGGTGGTCTACCCGTTGATAGAAAATTTAGCCACGGAAAAACTCTTACACTTCAAGAAGAAAAACAGGCAATTGGATTACCATCAATAGTAGGATTAGGTGAAGTCTTTGCTTGGACAAAAGTTACCAAACGTGATACTAAGACTATAAAATCATTAAAACAAATGCATGAAAATCATTGCATAATTAACGGACATACTGCTGGGGCTAGTGGCAAAAAACTAAACTCATACATCTCATCAGGAATATTTTCTTGCCATGAACCAATAAACTTTGATCAAGTTTTAGAAAGATTACGTCTTGGAATGTGGATAATGATTCGTGAAGGTTCAATTAGACGAGATTTGAAAGAAATAGTTCCTCTTGTATTGTCACATGGAACATACAAAAATCGTTTAATGTTTTGTTCTGATGGATTAGATCCTTCTGACATATCTAACATTGGTCACATTGATCATTGTGTAAGAGAATCAATCAAACTTGGTATGAATCCAATTGATGCAATATCTATGGCATCAAAAAATTGTTTTGATTATTACAAGATGGGAAATGAAATTGGAGGAATAGGACCTGGAAAAATTGCTGATATGTTAATTCTTGACGATTATAAAAAAATTAAAATCAACAAAGTGATTCTTGGTGGGAAGATTGTTGTTTCGGATGGAAAAATTTTAGCAAAAATTTCTTCACCAAAAATTCCTACTTGGATTACAAAAACGGTCAAACTTCCTAAAGTTACTCCAAAAACTTTTGAAATAAGATCAAAAAACAACACTGAATCTGTAAATCTTATATCAATGAAAACTGAAATTGTTACAAAAAAATCTAACACAGACTTGAATGTAGAAAATTCCAACGTTGTTGCCTCATATGATAAAGATGTATGGAAAGTTGCTGCTCTTGATAGAACTTTTGGAAGTAAAACCAAGACTGTAGGATTCTTGGAGAACTTTGGTGCAGATGTAGGTGCCTTTGCGTCTACCTGGAGTTTTCATGAAAATGATATGATTGTTATTGGTTCTAATGAAAAAGACATGGCTGATGCAGTAAACAAACTTACAAAATCTCAAGGTGGAATAATTGTTGTTAAAAACGGGAAAACCTTGGCATCATTGCCATTCCAAATGGGAGGAATAATCTCAACTGATCCGATTGATAAGGTTACAAAGAACTTTGAAAAAATCAATGATGTTTTGCTAGATGCTGGATGTAAATTCAACAAACCTCATCTGATTCCTTTGTTTCTGCCTTTTCTTGCATTGCCTGATATACGAATATTGTATAGTGGTATAGTGGATGTAAAGTCTAGAGAATATTTGCCTACGATCCAGCCGAAATTATAAAAAGGGGACTGGAGGAAAAAAATCCGTGGCCTCAATACAACAAACACCAAATGGACCTGTTTTAGTCCTAAAGGAAAGCGCTTTACAGGAAAAAGGTAAAGATGCTCAAAAAAACAATATCATGGCTGCAAAACTTGTTGCTGATATTGTAAAATCAAGTCTGGGTCCTCGTGGACTAGACAAAATGCTAGTTGATTCTCTAGGTGATGTTACAATTACAAATGATGGTGCAACAATTCTAAAAGAAATTGACGCACAGCATCCAGCTGCCAAAATGATGGTTGAGATTTCAAAAACCATTGACACTGAGGTTGGTGATGGAACCACATCTTCTGTAATATTTGCTGGAACACTTTTGGCAAAGGCTGAAGAACTACTCAAAAAAGACGTACATTCTTCAGTAATAATTGAAGGATTCCAAGCTGCATCTGAAAAAGCATTAGAAATTTTAGCTGAAATATCTAAGAAAATCTCTTCAGATGATAGAGAAAGTTTGTTAAAAATTGCAAGTACCAGCATGGAATCAAAATTAATTTCTGAAGATAGCGATTCACTTTCAAAAATTGTAGTTGACTCAGTTCTAAATATCACTGAAACAAAAGATGGCAACTCTACTGTTGACCTTGAAAATATCAAAGTAGAAAAGAAAGCAGGTGGTTCAATTCAAGATACTGCTTTGATTAAAGGAATTGTTTTAGACAAAGAAGTAGTTCATTCTGGAATGCCAACAAAAATTCAACATGCAAAGATTGCTTTGTTGAACACTGCAATGGAAATTGAAAAAACAGAGATGAGTGCAGAAATTAGAATTAATGATCCTACTCAAATGCAAATGTTCCTTGAAGAAGAAAATAGAATGATCAAAAGTATGGTAGACAAAATTCACTCAATTGGAGCTAACGTTGTAATCTGTCAGAAAGGAATTGATGACATGGCACAACACTTTTTGTCAAAACATGGAATTTTAGCAGTAAGACGTGTTAAAGAAAGTGACATGACCAAACTTGCAAAAGCAACTGGTGGAAGAATTACTTCAAACATTGATGATATTTCTGCAAATGATCTTGGTGCAGCAAATCTAGTTCAACAAAAGAAAGTTGAATCTGATAAATGGGTATTCATTGAAGGATGTAAAAATCCACAATCTGTAACATTACTAATTCGCGGTGGTTCACAAAGAGTAGTTGATGAAGTTGACCGCTCTATCCATGATTCACTTATGGTTGTAAAAGATGTAATTGAAAAACCAGAAATTGTTGCCGGTGGTGGTGCTCCTGAAGCCTTACTTGCAGCATTCTTGAAGGACTGGTCTGAAAGATTTGAAGGACGTCAACAATTAGCAATTAACAAATTTGCAGAAGCTCTAGAAATTATTCCATTAACCATATCCGAGAATGCAGGAATGGATCCAATTGATACAATGGTTAAACTTCGTGCAAAACAAAGCGAAGGTAAGAAATGGACCGGAATCAATGCAAAAGAAGGACGAGTTGCTGATATGCTATCTCAAAATATAGTTGAACCAGTTGTAGTTAAAGAACAAATTATCAAATCTGCAACTGAAGCTGCATCAATGATTCTAAGAATCGATGACGTAATAGCAATTTCTGGCGGTTCTGGCGGTGGCATGCCTCCTGGAATGCCTCCAATGGGATAAATTTCTAAAAAGCGGTTCTTAACAATAAAAAATCCTACATACAAAATGACAATTCTCGTAATGGTTGGCTATACCGGCAAAATTTTGTAGGCTGTTACTAGAACCGCTTTTCATATAATCATAAACTAATTTTTAGATATAAAATCCACTGAGAACTTATCTATTGTTCATTTTCTTCACATTACATGAATAAAATTGGTATTGATTTGGGGGGCACAAAAATTGAAGGAATCCTCACTGATGAAAATTTTCAAAGTATCACGAGAAAACGAATTCCAACAAACCAGCAAGATGGATATGAATCAATTTTAAACTCCATCAAAAACCTGATCCTACAACTTTCTGAAGAATCAACTGAAAAATTCTCCATAGGAATATGTACTCCTGGATCATTATCTCTTGATTCGGGTCTAATTAAAAATAGTAATACCCAATGTCTTATAGGAAAAGATCTAAAAAATGACCTGAAAAATTTACTGAACCAAGACTTATCAATTGAAAATGATGCAAATTGCTTTGCTTTAGCTGAAGCAAAATTAGGTGCAGGAAAAGATCAAAATCTTGTATTTGGAGTAATCATGGGTACTGGAGTTGGCGGTGGTATTATTATTGATGAAAAAATTCACTACGGTAGAACAAACATTGCGGGAGAATGGGGTCATCATTGTCTACATCTAGATGGAAACAATTGTTATGGAAAAAATCATTTCTTGATGATTTTGGTCTATCTCTTGCAAATGTCATAGATATCTTAGATCCCGATATCATAGTCCTTGGCGGTGGAGTTTCCAACATTGATTTTCTATATGATGAGGGAAAAAATTCTGTTTATGAGAAAGTATTCAGTGATGTTGTTGATACTCCAATTGTAAAAAATGAACTTGGTGATTCGGCAGGAGTTTTTGGTGCTTGTATGTTATGATTATTGTGGTTCGATTGTAGCAGGCGGTTTACTTGAGATTACATAAGAAACCCACGTCACTTCTTCAATTTCATTAGTAATTCTGTTACTTATTTTCTCTAAGACTCCATTTGGAAGTCTGGTCCAATCTGCAGTCATTGCATCAATTGAATCAACAACTCTAACTGTAACAATTCTTCCATATTTTCTCTCATCACCAACAACTCCTACTGCTTTATCGTCTCCAACTGCTGCATATGCTTGCCAGACTTTATCATAAACTCCTGCATCCCATAACTCTTCTTCCACAATTTTACTTGCTTTTCTACAAATTGATAGCTTTGACGGAGTAATATCGCCAATAATTCTCACAGATAATCCTGGTCCTGGGAATGGATGTCTTTTCAATAATTTCTCAGGCACACCCAATATTCTTGCAACATCTCTCACTTCATCCTTATACAATTCTCTTAATGGTTCTAAAATTTTGAGATTTAACCAATCAGGTAATCCGCCAACGTTGTGGTGAGATTTAATCACTGCTGCAGGTCCTTTTGATACTCCACTTTCAATTACATCCGGATACAATGTACCTTGTGCTAACCATTTGAATGGACCTTTTTGTTTTGCAAAGTCTGTAAATACCTGAATAAACTCTTCTCCTACAATTTTTCTTTTCTGTTCAGGATCTGTAACTCCTTTTAGTTTAGAAAGGAACTGTTCACTTGCATCTATCCTATGGAAATTTAACTCAAAATTATTCTTGAACATGTCTTCAATCTCCTCAGATTCATTTAATCTTAGTAATCCATTATCTACAAACACTCCAGTTAGTCTACTACCTATTGCTTTGTGAATTAATAATGCTGCAACTGTAGAGTCAATACCTCCACTCACTCCACATAAAACATTTCCATCAATTTCTGAGATTTCTTTCACTGTATTTTCTACAAATCCTTCCATTGTCCATTCCTGTTTTGCTTTACAAACATTAAGAACAAAATTTTTCAAAATATCTGTACCACGTTCAGTATGTACCACCTCTGGATGAAACTGAATCCCAAAAACTGTTCTCTCTGTATTTGCTATGGCCGCAGCATGTGAATTTTCTGTGTGTCCAATAACTTCAAAATTTGATGGAATTTCTTCTGCTTCATCACCATGACTCATCCATGCACGTATAGATTCTCCAATTCCATCTAAAAGTGCTGAATTCTTGTCCATAGATAGTAGAGATGAACCATATTCTTTGTTTGCTCTTTTTACTTTGCCTCCAAAGTTATTTACAATTAATTGATGTCCATAACAAATACCTAATAATGGTAAATCAAAGTTGAACAATTCTTCATCTGGCTTTGGTGCATCATCGTTATAGACACTAGATGGGCCTCCTGAAAAAATAATCCCTTTTGGATTCATCTTCTTTAACTCTTCGGGAGATATGTCATACGGAACTAATTCTGCATATACTGAAAATTCTCTTATTCTTCTACAGATTAAATGACTATACTGAGAACCAAAATCTAAAACAATTATTTTTTCCATTTTACTATTTCACTGAATTTTCTAACATTCTTGTAAGTGACCATGTTGCAGTATTGATTATTTCATCTAATCTTTCTTTTTGTCTGTAATTCTTAATTATTATCTCTCTAATTGATGGACCATTCTTGTTGATAATACAATCAATGACTGATCCTTCGTCAATTTTTCCATCTTTTACATCTACATTGTCTGTCTTTTTCATCTCCCCGATAATTCTCTCAATGAAAAATGATCTTAATGGTGGAATTTCATCAGTTAGTCCAATTCCGTCATTTAGTATTATGGAAACCTGCTCCGGTGTAACAACTGCATTTGCTATGACCTCTCCATCTTTATTTTTTTTAATTGGAATTGATTCGGATTTTTCTGTATTTTCTGGTTTAACATAATCCTGCACGTCTAAATCCTCATCTCTTGGGGTTTCATTTCTTGGTAATGATGATGCTTTTGCAAAACTAGATCCTTTTAGAACCACATCTAATATGTCTAAATTTTTCTGCAGAAAATCTAATTCTTCTTGATGTTTTTCCATTTTATCAATAATAGATTCTTTTAATTCAAGCATTTTTTCGATCTGCTCTTCAGTATATTTCATAATTATTAGAAAACTCATTCAGTATTAAAACGCATTCTAAAAGTTTTCAATATACTCTAGGTCAACCAATTTGATCATTTTGAAACCCTTAATTTTCTGAGTTGAATATAATTCTGCTTTTGATTTTGTTCCTAACCATTCAACAATCTTCTTTCCATTTCTTAATTTCTTTAATTTTATCTTTGGATTTACTACTCTTTCTTTTGAATACTTGCCAATCTTCTTTCCAAAATCCATCCCAACCAAAACAATTTTCTTTGCCTTGAAATATTCTGCAAGAAAAACACACCTATCTCCGTCTGTAAATCCTCCAACCTCTCACTGCACCATCAGCTACAATTTTTGTAACATTTCTACATCTCTTTAGAAATTTTAATGATTTTGATAATGATGGACCTGCACCTATAATGAAAACAGTCTTGTTTTCAATTATCTTTTGCAGCTGTTTTTTTGAAGCCTTCTTTTTTAATAATGAATTCAATTTTTTTGCAGAACGTAAATCTTCTTTTTCTGTATATCCAAAATCTCTTCTAATTTCATCAAATCTAGTTTTCCATCCATGTATTGTCATATCACTCAAATAGATTACCTTGTCATAAATGATATGACAAAACTAGGTACTCTGACTGTTGGAAGAAAAAATGAAATCACAATAATGGGAATTTTAAATATTAGTCCTGAATCATTTTATAAAAATTCTATAAAATCAACAAAATCTCAAATAATTAAACATGTAAAACAACTAGAAGAGAATGGTGCAAATATTATTGATATTGGAGGCATGTCTACTGCTCCATATTTGAAAACAATTGTATCTGAAAAGGTTGAATCTGAAAGAGTCACAAAAACCATTAAAATAATACAAAATTCTTCAAATCTACCAATCTCTGTTGATACTTGTAGAGCATCAGTTGCAAAAAATGCACTTGAACTAGGCATTGATGTGATTAATGATATTTCTGGATTAAAGTTTGATAACCAAATGCCAAAAGTCATTGAAAAATACAATCCTTCTGTAATTTTATGTGCATATGGAACAAGAGTTGTTTCTGGAAGTCATGTGTTGATAACAAAAAAACTATTGAATGAAAGTGTAAAAATTGCCCAAAAATGTAATGTTTCACCTGACAGAATAGTATTAGATCCTGCAATTGGTTTTTTCAGACGCTCTTCTGACGTAAAAAACAAACTACCATATACAAAAATTAATTCCGATTGGGCTCAAAGAGATATTGAAATTATTAAAAATCTCAAATCTCTCGGAACTAAATATCCTATTCTAGTCTCCATATCAAACAAATCATTCTTGGGAAAGTTGCTTGAAAAAGACGATCCTTCTGATCGAAATACTGGAACTGCACTAGCTGAAATGACATCTACCCTGAATGGCGCATCAATTATTCGAACTCATAATCCAAAAATAACCTCTGATGTAATCAAAATGACAAAATTACTCACAAAAAAATCCAAGAAAGGCTTATAACAGATT
>LULN01000065.1_pt1 | contig 17452 bp, 26 predicted proteins | sample 728131 | NCBI WGS metagenome assembly LULN01 (sample SAMN03860288, study PRJNA289734) | marine metagenome | biome: seawater column; feature: ocean; material: water; isolation source: Red Sea water column Station 149 - depth 100m | place: Saudi Arabia: Red Sea | collected 2011-10-15 | depth 100 m
TGGCGCGTTAAGTCTGGGAACAGTTGATGGCGGTCAAAATACGGCTGTTGGATTTCAAGCGTTAAACGCGGATTGTGTTAGTGATAATACCGGAATAGGTAAAAACGCATTGTTGGTATTCACTGGCAGCAACGCAACCGCCGTAGGTTCTGGCGCAGCAGATGCTGCAACGAGTGCGGCTTATCTGACTGCTGTTGGTACGGGTTGTTTTGGAAGTTTAACGACAGAGGATTTTAATACAGGTCTTGGTGCGTATGCCGGTTACAGTACAATTGGTGATAACAACACATTGCTTGGCATAAATGCCGGTTCCTATGCTGGTAACATAGATGATTGTATTGCCATAGGTAGGAACGCGCTTTATGGCGATACCTTTACTGATGCAACTTGCGATACTAGCAGCAATACGACTGTTACTTGTGATTCAAGTGCGTCCATAGCGGTTGACCAAGCTGTTTCAGGCTCTGGTATCCCTAACGGTACTTATATTACAGCAGTTAATACACCCGGTGCAGTTACATCGTTCACAATCAGCCAAGCTGCAACGACATCATTAACTAATACAACACTGACGTTCGTAACTGGTAGAAACCATCTGGCAACGAGAACATTGCCATTGGCAGCTATGTGTTAGACGCAAACCAAACTGGCACATCTAATGTTGGAATTGGTCATAACACCCTAACTACAGCCACGATTGCGATACAAAATACCGCAGTAGGTTCAAATTCGCTCCAGAACTTGTTAAATAGCCACTACAACACGGCAGTAGGTAATATGTCTGGCTATGCTACAACAGGAGCACAAAATACGCTTATCGGTCAAGCGGCAGGCCAAAATGCAACAAGTATTGCTAACTCCATAGCAGTTGGTTTTTCTGCACTTAAAGGTGACGGCACAACTGCGCCGACTGGCGATCACAATACCGCCATAGGTGCGTATGCTTTAGGCAAAGTTACAACTGGAAATAAGAATATTGCCATCGGTAACTATGCACTAGAGGACTCTAATTCTGCGGCTGAAACTGTTGCTATTGGTTACAGTGCATTAGCCAATATTTCTGATAATTACTATAACGTAGCTGTTGGTTCTGCTAACATATTAGTTGGTATGGCTGTTACTGGTAGCAACATTAAGCCGGGAACTTATGTTACCACGGTTGCGTCTGCTGCCGCTAACCCGCAAGTGTTTGTAATAAATCAAGCCGTAGCTGATACTGTTGCGGGTGGCACTACGTTGACTTTTTACGGTGCAAGTGGAAATGATAATGTCGCAATTGGATACAAGGCGTTAAAAGATGTAGGGATAGGATATGCCAATATTGCTATCGGGACGGGTACTGGTGAAAACTTTACAGATAATTACCACAACATCGCTATTGGTTCGCAAGCATTGGACGCAGCTAATACTGGTGAACATTCCAACATTGCAATTGGTAGTGATGCGCTTGGTTCAGAATCGTCTGGTGCAGATGGGTGTGTGGCTATTGGTTACAATGCATTGGAAGACCAAAACCGTGACCAATCAAAAAACACTGCGATTGGTTATAAAGCACTGAGTAATCTACGAGCAACAGCTGGCAGTGATTACGGTGGTATACGTTGTACAGCAGTCGGCTATGAAGCAGGTGGTAATGGTGTGTTTGGCGGTGACACAGACGGTTACGGTGATGATAACACTTGTATTGGTCACAGAACTGGCTACGCAATCACGGAAGGCCACGATAATACCATATTGGGATCGTATGCCGGTGAAGATTTAGATACTGGAGAAAATAACACAATCATCGGTAGTTCTGCTTGTAAAGAAATTACTACGGCACAGAACAATATAGTTATTGGTAAGGCTGCTTGGGGTACGGGAGTGGGTGTTGCTTCTGGTGGTGCTGCCGGTCAATACAATGTGATTATCGGCAATGATGCTGGTAAAGCTGGGACTACCGCTAATTCCAATATCATAATTGGGATGGACGCAATGGGGCCAGATGCAGACACAGCCTCACAGAATGTAGCGATAGGACACAACGCTGGTAAGTTGTTTTCTGGCAACGCTGGCAACGTAGTTATTGGCTATAAAGCGATGGACGGTTGCAATGGTGGAGAACATTACAACATTGCGATTGGTCGAGATGCACTAGGTGCAGATATTGCTGGTTCGCAGTATTGCGTAGCAATTGGAGATCGTGCGCTGACTGCACAAAACGCCGATGTAAAGAACACCGTCATTGGCGGTCTAGCAGGTGATGCGATTGAGGGTGGCACTGGTAACACCGCTGTTGGATTTACTGCAATGAGTGCGGCGTGTGGAAACGACAACACCGCAGTTGGTCATATGGCTTATGCCAAAGGAACTGGCGCAAACAACACTTGTTTAGGTTGGGGTGCTGGTTCTTCGACAGCAGACACAGGCACAGCCTTATCTGGTGGCGACAATGTTTTGGTTGGTTACGCTGCTGGCTACGACCTCACAACCGGCCCCGGCAACGTACTCGTTGGCAAGTCTGCGGGCGCAAATATGACCACAGGCGATTACAACATCGCCATTGGGTTTGAAGCTGCTGATGCAATATCTGGTAATGCTGACCATAACATTGCGATTGGTATGAATGCTTTAGGTGGTTGTACTGCCGCAACTTCATCTAACATTGCTATTGGGTCAGGTGCGCTTGAACACGCTTCGTATGCGGCAGCAAATAACAATATAGCCATTGGTCGAATTGCCGGTGCATCAATCACCAGCGGCTCACAGAACGTTCTGATTGGTTACGAAGCGGGTAATGCACTGGTTGATGACGCAGAAAATACGGCGGTGGGTTACAACGCGCTGAAAACTGCACAAGGTGCTGGCAACACGGCTGTTGGTCGAATGGCAGCAGCTAATCTTTCTGCTGGGGATGAAGCTGCTGACCACAATACGGTGGTTGGTTGTAGCGCACTTCAAGATGCTAATGGCGGTGAGGCGCAAAATACGGCTATTGGCGCATTTGCGTTTCACGCACTTAATTCTGATAGTGCTGATGATAATGTCGCTGTCGGATTTAAAGCCGGTATGTTTGATGCGGCAGGTACATCCGCTGGTGACGAATTGGAAGAAGCGACAATGTCTACTTACATTGGTGGCTTTAGTCGTGGATCTGCTACTACTGGAATTATTAACGAAACGGTTCTTGGTTATGGTGCAGTTGGTCAAGGCGACAACACTGTTATGTTGGGTAACAGCAGCGTGTCTGGATTGCACTGTTATGACACATCTATTTCTTCGCCATCTGATAGTCGCATTAAGAAAGATGTAGCGGCGAGTACGGTTGGTTTGGATTTCATCAATAAACTAGCAGCAGTTAGTTACAAGCGAATAAATCCCGCTGATTTTCCAGATCCAATTGCTGAAGCAAGATTTAAAGAATCAACAGAACAACGAACTGTCAGTGAAGCGGTAGAAGCTGCTGATGCAGTTTACGAGGACGTTGTTGTTGTAGAAGCCCGAGCCGCTGTTGAGGAAGTTACTGAGACAATCGAACACCCAGCAGAAGATGCGGTTTACGAAGACATCGTTCATCCCGCTGAAGATGCGGTGTATGAAGATCGTGTAGTCGTTCGTGCAGAAGCCGAGCGCACAGAAACGCGGGTTGTTCAAGAAGCGCGTGAGGAAATTACTGAGGAACGTGTCACTCAAGAGGCGCGGGAAGAAATCAAAGGCGAACGCCACAAGCACGACGAACGCGAAGTCACTGAAGAAGTTAAGAAGGTGGAGATGGTTAAAGGCGAAGGCGATAACTATATCCGCAAAGTCTCTACTGAAACAGTCACTCGTATCGAGCGCATACCACTTTACGACGATCACCCAGTTGTAAACGAAGACGGTACACCGTGTTTGAATATTATTGAACACGCAGTTGAAGCGAAGGATGCAGTTACGCGAGAAGTTCCAGCAGTCATCGAGGAACGTCCGAAGCTAGATGATGACGGCAACGGTGTTGTTGATGAAAACGGTGATCCAGTAATGGAGACAGTTGAAATCGAAGCTGCCAGAACTGAAATCATCGAACCAGCCGTCGAAGCAAAAGATGCTGTTACTCAACAGGTGATTCACAAGTGTCCGGTGATGGAGGAATATGTCGCCCAAGAGGCACGGGAAGAAGTACGCGAGACGATAGTGATTCAAGAGGCACAGGAAGAAGTCACCGAGACAATCACAATACCGGCTGTTGAGGAAGTCACTGAACGTGTGCTGGTCAGCGCAGCAGTTGAGGAATATACCGAACGTCGATTGGTAACAGCAGCTAAAGAAGCTTGGACGGAGACACGGGTTGTCACGCTAGCATCGCCAGCAGTTGAAGAAGTTATTGAACGCCGTTTGGTAAAAGAAGCCGTTGAAGCTAAAGAAGCTGTTTACGAAACAGTCACAGTGCCAGCCGATGCGCGACCAGAAGATGATGACACAGTGCGGCTTGGCCTAATAGCGCAAGACGTACAGACCGCGATGACTGAAGCGGGTGTGGAGTTCGATCTGGTGAATGAATCGCCTAACGGCAAGTTGTCGCTGAAATATGGCAATCTAGTGATGCCGCTGATTAAGGCGGTGCAGGAGTTGAGTGCGCGGGTGAAGACGCTTGAGGGGTAATATTATGCCACACGGTAAAGGAACATATAGAAGTAATGGCAGCTAAAGCAAAAGATTCACGATTAACGAAAGCTGGGGTCAGTGGCTACAACAAACCTAAACGAACTCCGTCCCACGCAACTAAATCTCACGTTGTGGTTGCTAAAAGTGGCGATAAAATCAAGACTATTAGATTTGGCCAGCAAGGCGTTAAGACAAATCAAACTGCTGGCCAGCGAAAAGCTTTTAAAAGCAGGCATCAAAAAAACATAGCTAGGGGGCCAATGTCTGCTGCATATTGGGCTAACAAAGTAAAATGGAACCCAAGCAAAACAGCTTCTAGCTCTAGTAAATGGAAGAAAGGTTAATTTATGCCACAAGGAACAGGAACATACGGAAGTAGCGTGGGAAGGCCACCGAAAAAATCGAAAAAATCAACGAAGAAACCATCAATAAAATCTTCTATGAAAAAACGAAAAAGATAATTTTTGCTATGGCAGACAAAAAAGCAACACAACAAGAGCAGGTCGTCGTTATTAACGGCGAAGAACATAACGTAAGCGATCTTTCGCAGGAGCAAATTAATCTGCTTAATCAAGTAGCTGACTTAGAGAATAAAATTCGGCAAGTCAGCTTCAGCTTAGAGCAGACCCAAGGCGCAAGAGCTTTTTTTATGAGCCAGCTTACAGCAAGTTTGGAAAAAGAAGAAGAGCTCACAAAGGGGCAAGAGGAAAAAACTGACGCGTCGGGAGGTTCTTAATATGCCTTGATATGAATGACAAACCTTTTGGATAGCGTTCAGCTAGATCCATCTACAGCTGAAAAATTAGCAGAGCAAGCCATCGGTCATTACGGATGGCTTTTGCTTGCTGCTTTTGGCGCATTAATGGGAAAGGACATTCTCGTAAACTTCATTGCCGGTTTAATTGTTTACTGGGGATCAGATTTTGAAAATGACGAAGTTCTTTATATTAGCGGCAGGCAGGCGCGAGTTATCCGAATGGGCCTTACTAGCACTACTTTTTTTATGAGCGACCGCAAAACCAAAATGCTAGTCCCAAATTGTCAACTTAAACAGCTGACGGTAGAAAAGCAGCTCCCCCAAAATGGGGGCCAATGTTATCTACCTAAAGGATCTGAGATGGGAGCAATGCGAGTCGAGCTAGTAGGTGAGGAGGGTGTTGACAGTGAGGAATAGTCATTACTGCAAAAATCCATACTGCTTTGAAGGAACTTGCAAAGGGGAATGCCGAAGAAAATTTCGCTTAATAATTGCGCTTATTTGCTTTTTTGCTATTTGGGTTGGCGCAGGATGTCAAAATCTAAAAGAAGTTGACCTTTCGATTACGGGCTTTGAAGCAGAGTGGTATGAGCCAGCTGACCCAGCTCCGATCACTGTAGTAGCTCCTACAAATTCCCCAGCTGGCAGCTGGTTTCCGCAGCTAATGCCCAGAAAAAATGCAAAGAAATAGCCCAGAATGATAATAACATTAGACGACGTAAAAGTAGGACTGGCTTCAGCAACTGGGCTTGGCAACTGGTTGGTTGACCTAGAGCTGGTGCTGCAAATCACAATATCGTTGGCCAGCTTGCTGTATATTGTGTTAAAAATCAAAGAGCAGCTGGGAAAGATCCGGCAAAACAAGAAATAAAATTTTATTATGTTATCTGGAAAAAAGACCTACACAACAGCAATTGGAGGAATACTCGCGGCTGTGGGAGCATATTTCTCTGGGGAAATGGAGCTTGGGACAATGATTAATACCGTCGTTACAGCTCTTTTGGCGGTGTTTTTGAGGGTGGGGATTAAAAAAGACACTGGTTCCGCTGAGCCTGCTGAAAGCGGCAGCTAATGAGCTGGCTATTTGGCTTGCTGAAAGGGCTGGTTGGGCTAAGGGAAGTTATTGCTCAATTACTAAAAGCAGCCAAGCACGCAACCGCCAATGCACGCCACTCAAAAAAAGACGACGCGGTGGACGCCGCTATTGCTGCTGCCAGCCGCGATCCTTCTGACCAGCTGCGCGACAGCAAAGCTGAACAACAGCCAGCGTCTGATTGAGCGCCACCCAAGTGGCTTTTCAGACGCGGTAAAAGCCAGTCCAGAGTCTGAGGCTTTTGTCCGAGATGCCCTCAAGACCGTCAACAGGCTTGAGTCTGTTATCGAGCGCCAGTAGGCACTGGCTTCCCCATACGAGTTTTTTTGCAAAGGCTTTTTCGGCCTCGGCTATATTTAAGCGTGCTGTAATTTAGGCGACCCTCTTTCCCCTCTTTACCATACTGCTGATAATTTTCACAAAAAATATAATATTTTACAAAATAGTGTTGACTCCCTTCCGGCTAAATGCTTTTCTCGACTCAGGTGAACTATGTAGCAGTAAATTCGGAGAAAGTGCACCGCCGCTTTAAGCAGGTATGCAAGGAGCGCGGCCTTAAGATGGGCGCAGTGGCGACGCGGCTTATTGAGCAATTCAACAATGAAAATTTTCGGACTAGCAGGAAAAAAGCAGGCCGGTAAAGACACGCTTTTTAGTGTCGCACGAGACTTGGTTGACGGGCAGGCCGCTCGGGTCGCCTTTGGTGATCCCTTAAAAGCAGAAGTCGCCAAGGCAACGCAGATGCCAACCGCGTACATTGAGGCTAATAAGGCTCAGTTTCGCACCATTCTGCAATGGTGGGGCACTGAGTTTAGGCGGCACTACTTTGGCGCTGATTACTGGATTAAGCAGATGGCCGAGGAGGTTCGCGTTATGCAGCGGGTCGTGGACGTGCTGTTCATTACTGACGTTAGGTTCCCCAATGAGGCGGACTGGGTGCGGTCGCAGTCAGGCGTAATGGTGCGCGTTGAACGCGACACTGGCCACAGCGACAACCACTCAACCGAGACGGAAATGGACAGTTACAAGCACTACGATTACACGATAGAGAATAACGCTAGCATCAACGAGTTAGCTGTGCCGGTTGGCGCAATGTTAAGAAAATTTCTACCGTCGAGTGACGGAGAGGAAAACGAGAAGGAAGCATAAAAAAAAGAAAGGAAGTATATGTTCTTGAGTATCGAACCTGTTGGAAAACGGGAATTCCAGCCACACCCTCAAGGGGTGGCAGAGGCCGTGTGTGTTGATGTATTTACACGGGAAGTCACTAAAAACGGCGAGACTAGAACCAAGTTGGTTTTGGTCTTTGAGACTGATAAAAAAATGGAGCCTAATGCCGAGGGTGTGCAGCGTAATTTCTGCCTCTGGGATTGGTTCAATTTGCCGCAATCCCTTTATTATGACAACGGTGCGCTGCATAAGCGTGTAAAGCAGTGGGGTGTACCGTGGAAAGACTACGACTCCATTGAGGAGTTTGAGCAAGAGGTGTTAGGCCGTCCGGCTTCGCTCACAATCGTTCATAACACCGGAGAAAGCGGCGAAACGTATGACAATATCGCCGCCTGCCTTCCGGTTGAAGGCGCTGGGTTTAAAGCTACCGGCGGATACACTCGACAGAAAGATCGCGACTGATGTTTCTTACGACGGAGCCTCCCGCTAAGCGGGAGTTAAATGGCGACGGAGGTCATTGGTATAAAACCGATGGCACTCCGTGCCATACCGTCCCTAAAAAAGACGGCACAGGAGACAGGAACACTAACCTGTCGGACGCCAGAGAGCTTGGGCTGTACCCGTCCGTGACGGCAATAACGAAAGTGGTGGCCAATCCGTCGCTGGACAGATGGAAGCAAAACCAAATGCTACAAGCTTGCGTCGCCAACCCTATCAAGTCTGGCGACAGGCCGGAAATTTACGAGTCGAATATGCGGCGGCAAGCCGAGAAAAAAATGGTAGACGCACGCGCTTTCGGCAGCTTGTTCCACAACGCTATAGACGAACTGAACGTAACTGGCTACTTGACTGATAAGTACGACGAAGTGAAGCCGTTCGTTAAGTATTATCTTGAATGGTCTAGGGACAATCGAGTTTCGTTTGTTGATACTGAGTTCGTGTGCGTCAACCGAAAGCTGGGTTACGCTGGTCAAGTGGACGGACTGGCAGTGGTTAACGGGAAGCTGACGCTGCTCGATTACAAGACTCAAGACGTTAAAAAGAGAGACTCAAAAGGCGTCCTCAAGCCAAGGTTTTACGACTCGTGGATTTGGCAGCTGGCGGCGTACTCACGGGCGAATTGGCCCAAGAAACCCAAGCGCATACAGCAAGTTATGAGCGTCGTGCTATGCTCTCAGGAGCCGTGCTACCCCATAACCAGAGTCTGGAGCCGGGAGGAACTGGCGGTCGCTTGGAGGGGGTTTAAGGCCAGCTGCCTAATTTGGCAGGCAACCAATTCCTTTAACCCAGCATCAAACGCTGCCGCGTTAGAAGGCAACAAAAGGAAGCAAGGCAATGGGTAAGGCCCAGCGCAACAAGGGCAAACGAGGCGAGCGGTTGGTCGCCGGTTTCTTAACCGATTCCGGCTGGCCAACTCGCCGCTCCGTTCAATTCAATGGACGCGATCCCAGTGCGATTTCTGACCTCATTGTGGAGGGCTTTCCACAGCTTGCTGTAGAGGTGAAATTTAGGCAGGCGTGGGCTGTGGACAAGTGGCTGCGCAGGCAGCTGGATGAATGCAAAGACGGCCAACTGCCTCTTCTGTTCTGCAAGAAGGACAACGAGCAGTTGGTGGTGTCACTGTATGCTGAAGACTTTGTTAAATTTTGGAGGGGCGATTTCGCGTAATGCGTATTGAGGTTACAGACGAGGTGCTGGAGGCGGATATCACTCTGTCGGCCAAGTTTATTGCGGCGGCAGCTATGGCTTACCCAATGGCTTCGCGCAGCGAGCTTGCCGACAAGCTGGGAGTTGATCGCAGCACTGTCATCAAAGGCATAAAAAGAGCTAAGCTAGGAGGCGTCTCATTCGATGGAGGTGGTGGCATATTCGCCACTAGTGGCGAATCCGCTACTAGTGGCGTATCCGCCTCAAAAAGAGGCGTATCCGCCTCAAAAAGTGGCGTATCCGCCACCCCGCACCCTGTAGATGTATGTAATAAAGAAAACCAGACGGCAGATTTGCCTGCTGCCAAAAAGCGATCAAGCGCCAAGACCCCAAGCGCACCGCCGACGAGGAAAGAGGTGGACGAATACGCTAAAAGCAAAGGCCGTGAAGACTTGGTTGAGGGTTTCTTTAGCCGGTACGACAGGGAAGACTGGCAGCACAACGGAGAACCGCTCGCGAACTGGAAGAGGATGTTTGACGCTTGGGCCAGACGAGCACCAGCCACAGTCGCAAAAAAATCTAACTCAATTTCCCTTGAGGAAAGGCTCTACGAACTCGACGGGAGTTACTGAAAACCGTCCCAACAATGAACTCAATGAACACAATCCCAACATTGACAGAAATTAGCAGCGACATACCCATTGTGCCCCAGCTGATTCCTTTTGAAATGAACACAACAACAACGAGAATACCCAACGACCGAGACGCTGAGTACGGCTTGATAGGAGCCTGTATCGCGGGAAAATTCGATGACATTCGCGCCGCTGGCGTGAACGAGGAGCACTTTTTCGACATTCGCGCTAGCGCAATGTGGCGGCTTCTGAACCAACTGGACAAAGACCGGACGGAGATTACCCCGGCGACTGTCATTCATTCCGCAAAGCAGCTTAACTCGGTGGAGACATCCGACATTCTTGCAGCCGAAAGTGCCTGCCATTCCCCATCTAACTGGCCCTACTGGGCCAGCATCGCAGACGAAAAGCGCAAGGCCCGTGTTATTATGGAGGTGGGGCAGAAGCTGGCAGAAGAAGCTGCCACTACCGATTCGCCTGCGCAGCTCGCAAGTAATGCCGAGTCAATAATATTTCGGCTGAACACGTCCATAAGCGAACAGAAGGACACGCGAGGCGAGTCTTTTCAACGCATTGTGGAGATGCTGGAGCAAGCCCACAATGACAAGCAGATCGGCGTGCCTACTGGGTTCTTTCAGCTCGACAGGTTATTGGGAGGGATGAGAGGCGGTCAGCTTATCACGCTGGCAGCACGTCCAGCTGTGGGAAAGTCCGCCTTGGCTTGCAACATAGCCGAGAAGCTGGTGATGTCCGGCACTCCGGTTGCTTTCTATTCTTTTGAGATGTCGGACGACGAGTTGAACATGCGAATGCTCTGCTCAATGAGTGACACCAACTTGGTTGGGGATGTGCTGAACCGAGGGTTGGATGCAGGGCAGCGGGAGCGAGTGATGTCCTCGGCTGCAAACTATATGCCAAAGCTCCGCAAAGCTCCGCTGTACATAGAGGACAACGGCAACCTTACCGTCGCTCAGATTGCGAGCGACGCTCGCCGCAAAGTTCGCAACCACGGGATCAAGGTTGTTATCGTGGACTATATGCAACTCATACAGCCTTCGCCAGAAGACCGAAAGGCTCAAAGGCACGTTCAAGTGGGCAACATCACAAGAGCGCTTAAGCAGCTGGCGATGGAGTTAAACATACCCGTGCTCGGGTTGGCTCAGCTGGGGAGGCAGACCTCAGGAAAGCCTCTACTGTCCGATCTCCGTGAATCCGGCTCGATTGAGCAGGACAGCGACGTAGTTTTATTTTTATATGTTGAAAACCCAATGATTGCTGACGGCCCAAATATGCTGGTCAATGTGGCGGTCGGCAAAAACAGAGCAGGGAGGCAAGGGGTTGTCGATCTGGTCTTCGTCCGCAACAAGCTGAGATTTGAGACAACACTGGGGCACGACAAATGGTTGGACGAAAAAAGAAAAAGCCAAGCTGCATAGAGGGGGTGCAGCTGTGGAGGTTGTTAAAAGAACGAAGAGATTTCTGCGTAATGATGAAGACAACAACAGAAAAAGAAACGGTAGTGAACCTGCGGGTTTCGCTAGAGGAGATGCAGTGTCTGGTCAGCGGCTCAGAGGCGCTGCTAAAAAAGCGAATGCAGGAAGCTGGCGGTCAGTCGGATAAGGTTCCGATGGTGGAGCGTATGGTTTCGGCGGAGCTGACAGCTGCATTGCGAAAAGCCCAAGAGGAGGACAAGGTGTGAAGCGCGTTTACCGACTAAAAAAAACGAGGCGCATCAAGGACGGCAGGCTGTTCGCGGTCACAAACAAAGACAGAAAGACGGGGAGCGCCAATGTTTATGTGTGCGTTTTCCTTGAGAACGCCAGCGGTAAGTCGGAGCCGTATTTATTTACAGACTCTCAGCTGGAAGTGGCACGCACTCGGGCAGCAAAGAATCCAGAAGACTGCCTTAAAAGAAAGAGGTTTTGGTTTTTTTAGTGCGTCCCGCACTGTAGTCAGCTGGGCATAGAGGCGGAGGATGGCTCCGCACGACGGGGGTTTTACACGTTGTTTACCCCGTGGGATTTAACACCAGCTGGCAGCTTTATCTGTGCAAGAATCGATGATGGAAACTCGGGCATTAAATGACCTACTGAGTGCCGTGATCGTGCAGGCGGTGATTGACTACGCCGACTCGCGTCGAGCCAAAGTCATCACCAGCCGCAACCAAGTTGACGAAGAGCAGCTAAGGCTGGTTCTTAAAAAATCATATCCTTCGCGAATGCCGCTTCCGAAATGGATGGAGCCTTCCGATGTCTTCAGTTGCGTCTGGTTTTTGTTCAACTCCTCCTGCCTAGAGGACTTTATGCCGTGCGACTGGGAAGTAGCACCAGATGCCGTGAGAGCTGCCGCTGAGCAGGCGGCTCGATCCAAGAAGCCTATCAATCATTTCTTTCTAAACAGTTGGCGCGAGATTGAGTTAAGGAATTTATGAACAAGTCGGAAGAACGTAAGCGGATGGACGAAGCCGCTAAAGAAGTGGTGCAGGTGATTCTGCGCAATTCGCCCAACTGCGGATGGGTTGACTCTGGAGGTTCAAGCTATTCGCGAATTGACGGTATGCTCTACAAGGGAGCGTTTAGTGAGCGAGAGCTGTGCGCACTCGTGGAAATCAAGTGTCGCAATATTTCAGCGTTTGAGCTTTTCTCGAAATACGACTGCGAGCTTATGGTGGACGAGTCGAAGATAGACGCATTGAAGTTGGTTAGCTCAATGCTTTGCGCTCCGGCCTATCTCGTAGTCTACTTGCTCAAGAGCGGAGCTGTCTTGCAGCTCCCGATAACAAACAGCAAGGGCCAGCTGACTTGCAAGATGAGAAGCGAATGCGTTTCCGCTCCATCCACAATGGGTGGTTCAGTTGTGGAAAAGAAGGTTGCAAAAATTAAAATCGATGGCTCGACGATCCTCTCGACGGAAGAAAAGAAATCGTAAACCTGACCCCATCACGACTTACATTAAGCGTGAATCGGCTAACAGGTGGAGGGTGTTCAGCGTGCACCCAGCTATACCGGGAAAGTCACCAGCTGGGTACGGCCAGCAAACCCAACGCGCAGCTGAAACTTTGGCGAAGGCTTTAGCCGAAGAAACCGGAGGCCAATACAAGGGAGAGCTGTGACCGGGGAACAGTACATTGGGGCTATAAGCACAGGCAACATTGGGGAAATGATGGTGACTCGCGAACTACTCACGCTCGGGTGGATTGTTTGCCAGCCGACTTGGTGCGGAAACAATGCTCCGTTCGATATGATCGCGGCCAAGGGTGATTGGAAGCACCGCATACAAGTGAAGGCGTGCATCCGAAAAGTTCCAGCTGGCTCTAGGACAAACAAGCGCGTATACCAGTTTACCGCGTCTCACGGAAAATCAAAAAAAAGATCTTACTTAAAGTCTGAGCTGGATTATATGGTTCTGGTTTGCGTGCCCGAGGATGACTTCTTTGTCCTGCCAGCTGATGTCGCCTGCTCCGTCACCTCAATCAAGATTGCTATTGGCGGAAAATACTGGGGGTATCGAGGTCGCTGGGATTTACTGGAAAATGATTAAACAAAAGCGCCGGTCTGTGTTGGTTTCCACCAAACTGTACGAAAGGGTGCGGCGCTTGGCCAAGCTGCACAATCTTACGGTAAGCGAATACGCGAGTCGGCTGCTCGCTCAGCAGCTTGCTGATGTTGAGGCTGGCGGTAAAGAAGCATAGCCAATCGCTACATTATTGTTACCCGTTGTAAGCTTTACCTGCATTGTTACCAATCGCTACGTTATGTGCGCCGGTTGTATTCCGATCAGACACTAATTCGGACACAACTTCAGACACGTTTAGCTGCGATTTTGGCCAATGTTTCCAGCGGTAAAAGACGCACTGCCTTAGGTGAAGCAGACACAAATTCGGACACAATTTCCGACAGCTGCATTATGGTTGCCTGTGGTAATTCGCCCTAAGCTTTGTGCCCGACTGCAACATTGTGTTTACCTGTGGTAATAAAGAAACCGCCAGCTGGTTTCCCAGCTGACGGCAACAACAGCGTACCGAAAGGAGTCAGCAACGCACGCGGGTCGATTACTCTAGGCTTTTGGTGCAGGCAAGAAAAAAAGCCAGCCGAAAAAATCAGCTGGCTTGTATATCATTGTACTCTAGCTCCTATATTGTATCTCGCTCTGCATTCCAGCAGAGAGCAGGGGTTACTCGGCTTGGCGTTTGCAACCGCCGTTCGACTTCTTACTGCTCAGCCCCTTCGATGGTTTGTTTTTACCGGCCCAGCCGGACGACTAATCCTTACCCCTTGAGAGCTTGTAGCTGCTCAAGGGCCGATGTTGCTTTATGCGACGGCCTGTTCAAATTCTCCCTCGATTTGTCCCTGCCTTCAGAGGTCTTTCAAGTCTCTGCAAGGGTTGCCCAGTTTTCATCACGAGGGAAGGCGGCGCTACGCAACGTGCGCAGTTGTTCCGCCTAAATCTCACCTAAGCACTTCCATTTTAACCTTTAGCAAGCCAGCGTCAGTGTGTGCCAGATTCCGAAAGGCAGCGCGAGATAAATCTATCTCTCGTCCCTCGACAAACGGGCCTCGGTCATTGATTCGCACAACGACAAAACGCTTACTGCCAAGCCAGCATCGCACGCGAGTCCCAAAAGGGAGGGTCTTGTGCGCAGCTGTCAGCTTGTCTGGGTCGAACAGCTCGCCGCTTGCAGTCGGCTTCCCGCGATAACGCTCTCCGTACCAGCTTGCAGTCACTAATCCAGTGCGATCCGCGAAAACTTTGCCCCCAATGAGAAGCGGAATAGCTGCAAAGCACGCAACAATTACCGCCCTTTCCATTATTGCTAGCTGGTTCATAGGTCAATTGCCCTTCCGTTCTCGTCTTTTAGCGACGGGGTCACGCACGTTGATTTTTTCCACCCATAGCGGCGGTCGCTTAACGTGGCTGTTGGGTGTTTAATAATGCGAGTGAATTGTCGCTTTTTGGTTGCGGTTGTGTGTCGCTTTTTGCGCCTCTTTGGTTTCTGTTTCATTTGACAGTCTTTCCCCTTGAAGGCAGCTCGCGCACACGACGCTGCACGTTAATTATGTGCTCCGCTTCCATTCTGTCGAGAAAGTCTTTTGACACTCGACTGAACTTGTGCGCTCGCTGTACGCCAAGCGCAATTTCGGCTGTCCGTTTGCGGTTGATGGCACTCACAGCTGCGCCTCCCTTCCAGTCCAGCCAAGTATGCCTAATGCTTTGCGGTATCGCTTCACCAAGGGCACATCGGATGCGTCGGCAAAAAACCCGTCAATCGTGTAGCCGTCAAGGTTGTCGAGAAGGTCAGCTATTTTGACAACAACAGCCGTGTCTGGGCCTTCACCGACTCGGTTGATATAATCAAAATAATTTTCTCGAATTGTTAGATGGCCTGCGTTGTCGCAGGATATCCGTCTGGTTAACCTCACCACGTCGTTAAGCACGTCGTCGCTGAACCCAGCTGACTTCAATTCGCTTAGCGTTACGTCTGTGTCTTCGATAACGTCGTGCAGAATTGCTGCAATGGTCATTCGCTCCTTGCGCTTTGCGTCATATCCAGCGGCCTTAGAGGACGACCCGTTGACTGCTTCAGTCTTTTTTAGGTACACGTCCCAAACATTGAAGGCAACGCGCAGCGGGTGAAGAATATAACGCTCGCGCTTGGGTTTGGATTTTTTTAATCCGCCGCTGGTTATCACGGCGAATCCCTTCGTTGTTCGTCTTTGTTTGCGGTGCGCTTTTTCCGCTATCTGTATCGCCAGCTTAATGGTGCTCATAATACTATAACCTCCGTCTTTGCTGCTTGCCCTTTCGCATCCGCCCTTACGTCAAAGAGCACATCGCCTTCCCGATCCATTGCGTAAACCCAGCGAACCCGAGAAAGTATGTCTTCACTACTCGTCTTAGCGTCAGCTGAGCCGCCTTCACCGTCGGAGCCGAGCACTACCCCTCGGCCAGCTAGAGGCTTGTCTCCGTTGACGCCTTTGATCCGAAAAAAGTGAGTTGGTTCTTTCAAAAGACCTTCATCATCCACGAACACAACATCATCGTTTTCCAGATAGCCGCCGCTTGTGAAAAACCTGCAATCCAGCTGGCGCTGAATTTCCTTGTGGTCGTCAAGCGGCACTTCAATCGGATGCACTTCCGCTTTGTACGGATCAATCAGATACCCCTTAACAGGGGCATCCGATTGATTGTTTGCAGGGGTGTCGCTCATGCGGCCACCTCCGTTTTGCGCTGGTCACTCAGCTGCTCACGCAGCTTGGTGAAACCTTTGCCCACTTCGCGCTGATTGTTCATCAGCGAACGCTTCACGCTGTACTCCAGCGTTCCGCGCTTGGTTGGCATTCCCATCAGCCCCGCAGCTGACAGCCCCATAGTCGCCAATGTTTCGCGGACGTTAATCCGCCCATTAGGCAACATCACCGCCCGAGGATCATCCGCATATGGATGACTGGGCGTAGCTGGCGCACTGTTGTGCACCGGCTGTGACCGCCTGTGCTGCCGGAAAGACCGACCCTTACCGGCTCCGCGCCTATCTTCTCTGGCCGGAGCTGTGTGAACGACATCAAGGCCATCCACCATTCCCAATGCCTCAAAGGCATCCTGTAAACGTGCCACGTCTACCGTGGCTCCTATGTATATGCGCTGTTGCATAATCATATTTTCCTTTCCGTTATTGTTGTTTAATTGCAGCGAGGGTCGCTTGCAAAATTCTTGTTGTCGGTAATTAGCATTCCGTTGACTGCGCTCTTGGCTTGGTTCACCGCAAAGCGCCCGAGAAAATTCACAGACTTGATGCAGTCGTTAACAACTTCCGACCCCGCAATCTGCTTTGCAAATTTTTCTTTAAAGATGCTCGAGTCTTTTTCCTCGGCGCATTCCATTACGCAAGTCATCGTAATCTCGCTTGCCTCTAATATTGCATCCCTTAGACAATCCTGCACGCTGGCCGCTACGATGCCAGCTGATAGCTTTAATTGCTCCACATCGCCAGAGTCGAATATTTTGTTTTCGCTACTCAGCACTGCCTTAGTTGCTGCTGTTGCTAGTTCTTCTGGTATATCACTCATTGCATTGTTCCTTTCAGTTTTTTTGCTGCTGTTTTTAGGTTCACTGTGTTTTTTTTATTTTTACCTGCTGGTTTTACGCCCCCAGCTTTAGCGGGTTGGAGGGTTTTCGAGCTATCGGCCAAATAAAGTCCAGCTTTTCGGAAACTTCTATTAACTCCATCCTTCCGCGCATTTCTTCCGCAGTATCCTCCGCTTTAGATCCGCCCCATTCGTTGAGCTGATCCATCAGCTGCTGGATGGATTTGCACCTTGGGTCGGTGTGAGGGTCTGCGCCGTAGTTAATCACCAGCTCGTTGCCAAGCTCCATCAGTAGTTTTTTTAGGTTAGTCATATCAGTTGCTCTTTGCCTTTTTCTTTTTCATTTAGATTTCCCTCTGAATTTAGATTTCCCTCTAAAGGTTGCCATCCTTATTACAAAGCCCTCGCACTTCCCTTTGTCATTCACGAAAGCGACAATGTGGTCAAT
>LULN01000055.1_pt1 | contig 17399 bp, 20 predicted proteins | sample 728131 | NCBI WGS metagenome assembly LULN01 (sample SAMN03860288, study PRJNA289734) | marine metagenome | biome: seawater column; feature: ocean; material: water; isolation source: Red Sea water column Station 149 - depth 100m | place: Saudi Arabia: Red Sea | collected 2011-10-15 | depth 100 m
AATTCCTGTTTGATCTCTATGTGGGACGAAACATTCATAACCTGCTCCCTCTAAAACTTCTGCTATATCTTCTAGATATTTTTTTTCATGTACATTAAAGAGAGGTCCGGCGATATATATTTTTTTTATCATACAACCAAAATAAGTGTCTTGTGTGATCGTATCAAGTAAAAAGTTATAATTTTTTTTACTAATTATGATATTGTCTTTAAACTCTACTCTATGGGAGAATCAAAAAAATACGGGATTAACACACGTGCGCTTCACACACAGAAAAGAATTGAACTTCCTACCGGAGATGTTATGTCTCCAATACATTTAACTACTACTTATGCAAATACAGTTCCTGGCGAATCAGAGTATTTTTATGGAAGAGTTAGTAATCCAACTAGAGAGATTTTTGAAAGAACCCTTGCTTCACTTGAGGGGATTGAAAATTATGATGAACTCCCAGCTTTGGCAATGTCATCTGGAATGGCTGCAATAGCTTTAATTGCTGAGTTAACTAAACCTGATGAAAATGTTGTTATATCTAAAGATGTATATGGAGGAACAACAAACTTTTTCGCAACAATAGCAAGAAAGAGAGGGCTTGAAGTTAATTTTTGTGATATGTATGACAAAGAAAAGCTAGAAAGTTTAATTAATAATAAAACAAAACTTGTCTGGCTAGAATCTCCATCTAATCCAAATATGAACATATATGATATAAAAAGTATTTCGGATTTAGCTCATAGTGAAAATGCTCTCTTGGTTACAGATAGTACTTTCTGTACACCCTTTATCACAAGGCCTTTTGAGCATGGAGTAGATATTATTATGCACTCAACGACTAAATATATTGGGGGACATAGTGATACTTTAGGTGGTGCAGTTGTCACCAATAATCAAGAAATTTATGAAACTCTCTATGAATATCAGAAAACATCTGGAGGGGTTATGTCTCCATTCGATGCATATTTATGTCAAAGAGGACTTTATACTCTTGGGCCAAGAATGGAACTGCACTCAAAAAATGCTCATCAGTTAGCTGAATATCTCTCAAATTCAGATCATATTAAGGAAGTTAAATATCCTGGATTACCAGATAGTCCAAATCATGATATAGCTCTCAAACAAATGGATTATTTTGGTGGAATGATGAGCTTCTTTTTAGAGGACCATATTGATCAAGAAAAATATTGGGAAGAACTTCATTTATATAAATTAGCCGTCAGTTTAGGTGGGGTAGAAACATTAATTGAAGTTCCTTATCTAATGACTCACGAAAAAGTAACAGGGTTAGACGGAGAAGTGATTAATAATGCTTTTGAAGATTTAATAAGAATATCAGTGGGTATAGAAAATATAGAAGATCTTATTGACGATATGGACTCAGCCCTCAATGCAAGCAAAAAATAAATCTCTTCTCTCATACAAGCCTCTTGGTACGGCACTACTAAGTATTGCAATTACAGCTGGGCTATTTGTTATCTTCGGTTCAAACGGCTGGGGTATGTCTGCAGAAAATGAACAAGCTATTGGCGAGATATCCCGTTGGTGCGAAAGAGTAAGCGGAGGGTTCTTTAGAGAGCCCGTTAATACTCTTGGAAATCTAGGTTTTGTTATTACTGGTTTATACATGTTTTATAAGCTTGCACAAGATGCAACTTCAGGAAGTGGTGTCAAAATGTTTGGCTCTTCAGCTATAGCAGTTCTTTATGCATCAGCTTCAACATTTTTAGGTCCTGGATCAATGGCTATGCATGGAACACATACTCCATTTGGAGCTTGGTTGGATAACGTTTCCATGATTACTTATATTTTGATTCTCTGGTTATACAATTTAAAACGTTTAATCGGTTTTTCTTTAAAGACATATTTTACTGTTTACTCTCTGCTTCTTGGTTGGTTTGCATATAGTTATTGGTTTATTGATGGAGGATTGGGAATTGGAGTAAATCTTTTTGAATTGAGCATCGGTTTATGGATTGCTACTGAAGTATTAGTAAAATTTCCCACTATTTATGGAAGAGTTGGATCTGGATTTGCTGTATTGTTAACTCAACAACTTTTTGGTAACCCAGTAATTAATGCTCTCCAAAACTTTCAAGATAACTGGGAAATGCTTTTATATTTTGCTCCAGCATTAATTCCAAATATTCAATCAACAACTACTAAAAAATACACTCCGTGGTTCTTCTTAGGCTTTGCCTCGTTTTTTGGTGCTCTCCTTATTTGGGGAACAGGAGTTCCAGACCATCCATGGTGTAACCCTGATTCGTTGCTGCAGGCTCATATGGTTTGGCATTTAATGTGCTCCGTTGCAACACTATGCTTTTTTAATTTATACAGGACAGAACAACTCAATAAAAAGTAGTATTTTTAGTATGAAAAAAGTACTTATTTTATTAACAATCTTTCTAATTTCCTGTGGATCTGAGGAGGGAACATATGATCTTCATCATCCTGCGGAAGAAGTTAATGGTGTTTCTTTAGTAGATTGTTTAGTTTCTAAAGGATGGGAAAATATTCCGACAATTGAACTAAGGGGCGACAGGGTACATTTAATATTCGATGAACCCTTTGATGTTGAAAGATATGATGTTTTACAAGAGGAATGCTTGCAGGAATTACATGATGTAGCTTCACAATCTGAAGAAGAAGGTACAGAGGCTGTAGAAGAAATAGTTGTTTTAGAAACTCAAAAAAAAGAGGAAAATAGTGGGATCAGTGAAGAAGATTTTGATGAATATATAGCAGGACTAGAAGATTACGGTGCAGGAGGTTCATTTGTGCCAATTCCTTTAAAGCTTGATGACTTTAAACCCTTGACTGAGTCTGGAAACTGTTTAAGTGATGACGTAACAGTTATTGAGCCAAGAGAATATATATATTTGCTTATAGAAGCTTACTGGAGCACAAGGGAAGATATGACATATGGCTATGTTTCTGAGAATGGGAATGTAACTCGTAATGGACCATTTGCTACATGGAATTATGAAAAATTAGTCGCTATCAATTCACAATATATTCTTGAAGAATTTGATGAATTTTTTATCGAGGGTGGACCAAGGATACCTGAGGAAGGTTATACAATTTATTGGAACGACTATGAAACACTCTTAAAATCTTTATGCAGTATTAAAAAAGATAACCGTGGTTATTTAGAAATGATAATGTCTACTCAAGAACTAATAAGTTGGGGGCAGCTAAAATATAGTTGGCATCTCAGTAACTGGGAAAGATTCGATTATATTACTACCGGAAGAAATATTATTAAACCAGTTGCGCCACATCCTGGTCTTGAGGTTTACACGAAATACATAGCAACTTCAGGTGTGATCATAACAGCCGTAGATGATGTTCCAGATGAAGCAGTGTTACAGGCTTATGATTCAATAACTAGAATGCTTTCAAAAAGACCCGATTTCCATCAAATCCTTTATGACGGATATGCAAGAATGATGTTATTTTGGGGAGATGGTTTTAATCATGGACTTCCTGAGTGGGAAGGTGAAGAAATACAAGGTGGTTTTGCAGGAGGCTTTACAGGAGGATCAACAGCAAATGCAGCTTGGCAATGCTATCCGGGCAATATCGACAGAGGCGGAGATCCAGTAATACATGAACTAGTTCATCAAATAAATCACCAAGTGTTTGAGGTAACAAATGAAGTATATTTTTATGAAAGAATATTCAATTACGCTATGGATGCTATAGAAAAAGGGATTTACTCTACAGACTATGAACAGCAGTTAGAGGAGGGTGTTGTACAAGACATGGCGCAATTTATAGGAGAGTATTGGGCAACTACCAATGAAGGAATGGCTATGAATAAAGCTGGCTTTAAAAATTCTCATGACAAAATTGACTGGGTAAAAGAAAATGACCCTAACATGTTTGCTTTGGCGGAAAGATATTTCCCAACAGAACCCTGGGATTATTGTTCTGAAGTTGAATATTAGTTAAAGGCTATTTCCACTGGGTTTCTAATTCATCAATCCATTCATCAATTAAGTTCATCGTCTCTGTATATATCTCTACAGCATGTTCTTCTGAGTCATAATGATCTCTCTTTGGGTCAACAAAAGATTTATGTATTCTATTTTTTGCATTAGGAAAAACTGGACATAGTTCGTTTGCTGAATCACAAACTGTTAAAGCATAATCAAATTCAGTAGCAATGAGGTCGTCTACTAATTTTGGATAATGACTGCTTATATCAATTCCTTTTTCTTGCATAACCCTTACAGCGTAAGGATTAACATTTGATTCAGGATGTGTTCCTGCTGAAAAAACTTCAAAATCCGGAAATCTATTCTTGATTAAGCCTTCTGCCATTTGAGAACGACATGAGTTTCCTGTACAAACAACGATTATCTTCATAGAAGTATTTTAAATCATACAGTATTCTTTAACTATGAGTTCAACAGAAAGTACCGAAAGAAAAACTACCCGGACTATAGAAAAGGTTGTTATGTCTTTTATGTACCTTTTATTTGGTGCAATGTTCTTGGGAGTAGCTCTTAGTGGTGAGACTGCCGGATTTTTTGTAGTAGTTCCTATTGCTGCATTAAGTATTGGTTTAACTAAATGGGGTATAAAGTGGCAAAACGACAGGTATGTGAGATCTGCAAAAAATGTAGATGATATTGAAATTCTTTCTGAAGAGATAAAGCAATTAAAAAAACGAATAGAAGAATTGGAGAACAAATGATTTCATTAGATCTTCTACTTAAGCACATGCAATGGGCAAATAAAGAAATTTATACAGAGGTTTCGAAACTAGACAGTGAGGTTCTAGATTATTACGTCATTGATCCTGAATGGAAAATAAAAACAATACTGCTGCATATAGCTAAAGCGTCAAATAACTATGGACAATTCATAAACGGAGTAACTGAAACTGAGCCATTGGAACTTGAAGAGCCGTCAAGCTCTGACGATATAAAAGTTTTAACTGATAAGCTTTATGAAATAGATCAAGGCCTTATTGACAATCAAGGAATTGGAGATGTTGACCTTACTATAAAGATGCGAAGTGGTGTCAAAGAACATAAATCTTCAACTATTTTCTCTCAAATGGTTTTTCATGCAGCAGAACATCGTGCACAGATAGTTGCTGCTTTAGATAGGCATAATGTTAGGTCAATTAATCTGGATGACTACGATGTGTGGAGTTATATAAGAGCTCACTAATTAGTTGTTTCTTTATTCACCCAGTCTTCATATTCAGGCAATGTATAAAGGGGATGAATTGTAGTTATTCTCGGCAATTCATAAGGGTGTTTTTCTTTAACGTTTTCAATTACTTTAGGAAATAAACTTTCACTAGTGTGTAAAGATACTTCTATCTCTTTTTCGTTCTCTATGGTTCCTTTCCATACATAAGAAGATTCAACATTCTTATATGTTGCACAGGCAATAAGTTTTTCCTCTAAAAGAAAACTTACAATTGATTCAGCATCTTCTTTCTTATTAAAAGTTGTTTCTACAATAATCATCTATAGTCTTTCCCTGTAAGATCGACGGAATAATTCCATAATTTTTTTCTCTCTTCTTTATCATAAGCAATTTTATTTCCTTTATAAATTCTTGGTTTACCGTATTGGTGAATTATCCCTGGACCAAATACTTCTTTTCCTTTTATATCTAGACTTGTTGACGCTTCTAATATCGGAGCTACACCTGTTTTTATATTTGTTGCAATAAAATCAAAACCCATTGTTGTAAGGGTTCTCTTTCTTCTTTTGCGCAATCTCGATTTAGTTATTCCAGGATGAGCTACAACAACTTTTGTATGGTGGTCTTTTAGTTTTTCATCTAGCTCAAAGGCAAACATTGTTCTATAGAGATTTGAATAGTTGTACCAAGTCCAGGGATTGTAGTCTTTCTCTTCATGTAGTCCTTCAAGTCGGACATCTCTTGCTAAATACATTGCGATACTAGAAACCTGAACAATCCTCGAGTCTTCTCTATACTTCATCAACTCTAAGAGTTCTAAAGTTGAATAAAATGTACCTAGATAATTTGTTGCTATTGTTGATTCAAAACCTTCTTCTGTAGTTTTAAATGGAACATACATAATTCCGGCATTGTTATATAAAAGATCTATACCTTCATAATTGTTTTTGATTTCGTGAAGAAAAAATTCTATGCTTGAAAAACTTGTCATATCAAGCTTTCTGAAAAGAGCATTCGGTCCTAATTCTTTTTGAGCAGCTCTACCCTTTTCTCTACTTCTACAGGCTAAAACCACATGATAATCTCTTTCAACCAATCCTTTTGCAGCTGCAAATCCTAAGCCAGTATTTGCTCCTGTTACTATTGCAGTTTTTTTCATAATCTTTAATGATAGTTAAATCGAATATACTTAGATTATGTATTACATTATTGCAGTTGCGATTCTTATTTTGATACTACGAACATTCAATTTAATCCCTCAACTTTCTAATAAATTCTGGAGATCTGTAGATTATGCAATCGTTGGTATAGCTTTCTTAATATTCCTAACCCGTATACCTTCATTTATTTCAGGGGTTTTGTTAACAAGTATTGCTTTTTATGCTTATAAAAAAGGATTCTTTGATAAGTTTCGTTAAGGAAGAATTTCTAACAGTGCATCAACTGGCTGATTAGCCCAAGCATTAAATTCTTCTATCATTGCATCTGCTGATTTACCAAAATGCTTTTCGAAAGCAGCTTCAAAACCAAGTGCCTCTAGATCATCGTAATAATCAACTCTAAATGTTTCCTCACTAGTTTGATTGATTATATATGCTACAAACCAAGTACCAACATCATAGATATCCCAACTTATATTTTCATAGAAACCAACTTCTCTCATGCTTCTACCATCGCTTAGATACCCTGGTAGAGATTCTGCTTTCCATCTCATCCTCTCCTCAAAGTATCCTTCACTTACCCCAGATTGTTTAGAGTACCAATAAGTGGCCATGTACTCAGCCCCACCTTCTGTTATCCAAGGTCTTTGTACATAATCAGCAGTTTCTATATAGTTTCTATTGCTAGTCATCCAATCCCCATCTCCATCATCAATTTCTGGCTGGGATATATGTGTAGCTTGATAAACATGGAAATATTCATGAAGTACAACTTTTTTATAATCATCTTCTTCAGGGCCTGGATATTTCGATGACATAGTTAATGCATTAAAATAATATCCTAAACTGTCTTTAATGTATCCAGAAACCGAAGAACATCCCTCATCAGGACATCTATAAAATGGGGACCACCCATCTCCTGATCCGTAAGGGTCTCCGTTTAAACAATCCCATTCCGTATTCCATGATGGATCTTTTTCCACTCTTACATCACACCATATATCGTCTAGAGCTCTTGCACCGTCCTTGCTCTTTCCAACTATCCATAATTCCAAAGGACCGTGATTCCCCCACAGTTCAATGCCTTTATTTACCCACTCAACAGTTATATCTATATGTTCCTGTGTTACATCTGGAGCAGCATAGACATCAAAATCAGAAACGACTTCACCCCAAACAATACCGTTCTCTGTTGTTGAATCAGAAGCACTTTCTGTACTTTGAGAAGGAGCGGGCTCTCCATTAAGTATCTCCATAATAAATGGATGTGCTTCTTCTACCTCATCTATGTCTCTTTTAACATCATATTTTATTTTGTATAGTTGAACTGCAGTTTTTGCTTCTGAATTCCACTCAGCTGAAACTAAGTCCATTGCTGTTAAATCTTGATTCATTACTATATTCGGATCTGCGCCGCTATCAAAAAGGAATTTTACAACTTCTGTCCAGCCAAAAAAAGTAGCACAAAATAAAGGTGTTACATCTTCATTGTTTGTAGCGTCTATATCTGCTCCGGATGAAACTAAGACAGAAACTGCTTCGGTATGACCTTGGCATGCTGCAATAATTAAAGCTGTTTCATCTCTTCTGCCACCTTTTGATTCTAAGTCTGTTCCGTAAGCAATATGTTGTTGTAAAACTTCAACGTTGCCCTTTTGAGCAGCCATCCATATTGTCATGGTTGGTTCTTTTACAGTTTCTATATTTTCTTCAGCTGCCTCAGTTTGTTGATTAGCAGAAGTTTCATTAGATTGATTAGTGTCTGAACCACTAGAACAAGAAATAAGTAAGATTGCCAATAAAATTGGTAGGTATTTTTTTATTTGTAATATCTGTTGTTTTGAATTAACCAATTTATTCCAATTACTAAAACAATACTAGCTACAAATATGGAAAAATTCGGAAAATATCCAAGCAACAGGATTGAACCAACAATCATTAAGAAAATAAATAGCAATTTACCCTATCCTTCCTTAATTATTTCTTTAACTTGACTTGATAGGTTCTCTAAATTTTTGTTGTTAAAATTTAAAAACCAAAGAATTGTATACATTACACCAACAACAAAAAATAAAAGTGCGTACCCTCTTCCTGGCCCAGTTCCTACTATTGGCGATAAAATATCAACATTTCTTGGATAAAAAGTAAACTCTAAATAATCTCCTAGTGGACCTGCTATGAGCACTCCAAATGGTCTAAGCATTTGGGCAATTGTACCCCTAAGTGCAAGGGCTCTTCCTCTGATGTTTTGATCAGTAATTGCTAACCAAGCACCTGAAGAAACTGTATATTGTATTGTCCCACTAACTCCTTCGATGATACCAAATATACATAAGAGGTAAATGCTTGGTCTTAATGAACCTACAATTATTGCTAACCCACATAAAAGTCCCATTATTATGGCAACCTTCATGTCTCCTTGTATTCTGTCAGATATTCTTAAAGAAATTATTGAGCCAACAAGAAATGCCATACCAGCAACTGATTCAATAAATCCAAGTCCTGTTGCGTCTGTGAAGCTCAAAACCATGGGTGGGAGTAAAACTGCAATAAAACCGTGGAGCCCGTTACAAATACCAAGGATGAGAACTAAAGAAAGTAGTCCTTTTTGTTTCTTCAACCAGTTGTAAGCTTCGACTAAATCTAAATAAACGTTTCTAAAATTTAAATTACTCTTTGTATTAATATTTTTGCTTTTAAAAAACAGGATCGTTGAGATGCCAAAAAAACAAGTTGCAAGATCTACAATAATAACTCCTGTTAAGCCAAAGAAAGAATAAATTAAAGCACCACCAATAGGCCCAATTAACATTGAGATTGCTTCTGCACTTTCAAATAAAGCTGAAACTTTTGTGACATTTTGCTTCTTTACCACATCGCCCAAAAATGCACTCCAAGTTGTCCAATGAGCTATTTCAAATATCCCAAAAGCAAAAGCAAATGGTATTAGTAGAGTTAGAGTCAACATATCATTTAATGCAAAATATCCAATAACGCACATCAAAGCTGCGATTATTAAGTCAAAAATAATAATTAATTTTTTTCTTGGAAACCTGTCAGCAAGAACTCCCCCAAATGGTCCTGTAACTACCCCTACTACTGCAACAATAAATAATATTGATGAAAGGGCGCTAGCTTTTCCAGTTGTTTCGTATATCCAAACTCCTATGGCAAAAAAAGACATGGCTGAACCAGTCCAAGAAACAGTTTGTCCAAACCAAAGAAGATATACTTTTTTACTCACTACAACACAATATCAAGTTATTAATTTATTAAGATTTTGAGCGAAAATTAATATCGGGTTTTATTTTGATTTTTAATTCGATCAACTTCTCTTTCAATAGAAAAGAAACCGACAGTTCTAGTCATAAATAGAAAATGGGCAAGCAATCCAACACCCCACCCAATTGCAGCGTAATAAAACCAGTTTATGGATGAAGAATTATCAAATAATAAATCGATAACTAATAGTCCGCTATTCACTAATAAATAAATTAATGCATGAACTCTAAATGCAATATTTGCTACTGCCTGTTCTCGTAAGTTATCATTATTTTCCATAAACTAATTTTAGTCTAAAACTACATAAGACACGTTGGACAAGCAACCTGCCATTGTTCGTTTAAGCTATCTTCCATAAAATACATTGCTGCAAAAGATATAACAATAAATACAGCCATTATCAGATAACTTTTTAATTTCATACCATAACACTATCAAATTATTGTAATTTTTAGTAATTTTAGAGTATGAATGACTGGGTAAAAGAAATCCCAAAAGCAGTATTACATGATCATTTAGATGGCGGTTTAAGGGTGTCCACCTTGATAGAGCTTGCAGAACTTCAAGAATATGGTCAATTGCCATCAACAGACCAAGAAGAATTAAAAGAGTGGATTAAACCAAAACCTGATAAAACATTAGCAATAAATTTAGAAGCCTGGGCACACACTATTGGCGTAATGCAAGATGAAAACTCTATTTATAGAGTCACAATGGAAGCTTTGGAAGATTTATCTGACGATGGCGTTGTCTATGCAGAATTAAGATTTGCACCATTGGTTCATTGTCAGAAAGGTTTGACACCAATAGAAGTTGTTGATTCTGTTGTTAATGGAATAAAAGATGGGATGGAAAAATATAACATTGTAAGCGGTGTAATTCTTTGTGGAATGAGACAAGAAGATAATTCTCAAGAAGTTGTTGATTTATGTATTGAACATAAAGATGTTATAGGTTTTGACCTAGCGGGACCGGAAATTGGATTTTCTGTATTGAATCATAAAGATGCTTGTCAAAAAGCTTATGAAAATAATATAAACGTAACTCTGCATGCAGATTGGGAAGTTCCAGAAGGGATACAAGAAGTTGTATTAAATTCAAAAGCTAAAAGAGTTGGTCATGGTTCTCAGATTATTAATGATATAGAAATTGATAATGAAAAACTAAAATTTAAAAATGATGCAGCTAAATATGTTTATGAAAACAAAATTGCTCTTGAACTCTGCCCTACATCAAATATTCAATGTGGTGCTTATCAATCAGTAGGTGAACATTCTTTTGGTACTCTTTATAAAAATGGATTTAACGTAACAATAAATACCGACAATAGATTAATGAGTGATATATCAATGTCAGAAGAAGTAAATAATGTTGTTGAAGCATTTAATTTAAATGAAAATGATATACGCTCCATTACAAAAAATACAATTGAAGCTGGATTTGTTAATTACGATTTAAGAAAAAAATTAATGGAATAGGAACTTTTTATGGTCTTAGCTTTAATAACCGGTGGATCTGGACATGTTGGATCCAACCTTACAAGAGAACTCATAAAACAAGGATATAACGTCCGATGTATCGACTTCGATAAAGACCATAGAGCTTTTGAGGGATTGGATGTTGAGCTAATAGAAGGTGACATAACGGATAGAGATTCATTGAATCATATATTTAATGGTGTAGATATTGTTTTTCATACAGCGGCATTAATAAATCTTGATAGAAGATACAAAGATCAGATTAGAAAAGTAAATGTAGATGGGACAAAAAATGTCTGTGAAGCTGGGTTAAATGCGGGTGTTAAAAAAATGGTTCACTTTTCTTCTGTAGATGCGTTTTATAGATTCCCTATTGATGAACCGCTTTATGAAGACAGAAAATTAATTGATGATGTTAATGCGATGCCTTATGACCTATCTAAAGCAGATGGACACAAAATAGTTCTTGATTATTGTTCAAAAGGTTTAAATGCAAGCATAATTCATCCAACATCAATTGTTGGTCCTAATGATTTTAAGCCTGGAATTCCAATGCAGGCATTGGTTGATATGGCAAACGGAAAAAGAAAATTGATGCCTAATTGGGGCTATAACTTTATTGATGTTAGAGATCTTTGTTCTACAGCTATTTCTGCTGTAGAAAATGGAAAAACTGGTCAAAATTATTTAGTTGGTGGAGAATACTGTATGTACCTCCAAATCGCAGAATATATGTCAGAACAGCTTGGAAGAAAAACGGTTTTAGGAAGTGTTCCAGATTTTGTTACATATTTTGCTCTGCCTTTTGAATATATAAAATCAATAATTAAAAAACAACCTAGAGTAATTACTCTGGACTCTATTCATACTGCTCAAACTGGAAATTATTTTATTCCAAGCTCATTAGCAAGAGAAGAGCTTGGTCATAATTCAAGACCAATAAAAGAAACCATAAACGATACTGTAGAATTTTTTGTAAATAGAGGGTTGATAAAGTAGTTATGTCAGAATATAAAGCTTGGATGCAAAATGAAGTCGGACCATTTACTAATTTAAAGATAGGGAACATGGAAATGCCCTCTCGAGGAGATAACGAGGTTCTGATTGAAACAAAAGCTGCAACATTAAACTTTGCAGACTTACTCCTTTCAAGTGGTATGTATCAATCAAACCCTCAAACACCTTTTGTTCCTGGATTTGAAGTAGCTGGAATAGTAAAAGAGTGCTCAGAGGATAGCCACCTAAAAGTTGGGGATAGGGTTGTTGGAGCTTGTACTGTTTTTAGATCAGGTAGATATGGAAGTTTTGGTGAGTTTTGTATAAGTAGTGAAAATTTAACATATAAAATACCAGATGAAATTAGTTTTGAAGCAGCAGCAGGTATTTTAATGGCGTATTTAACCTCTGATTTTGCATTACATAGGCGTGGTGAAATTAAAGAAGGCCAAAGAATATTAGTAAATGCAGCAGCAGGTGGGGTTGGTCTAGCTGCTGTTCAGCTAGCAAAACTATCAAATGCTGAAGTAATTGCTGCCGTTGGTTCTAAAGAAAAAGCAGAATTTATTAAAAAATATAATCCAGATTTAATAATCAACTATCGTGAAGAAAATTTAAGAGAAAAAATTGAAGATAAATATGGGAAAAGACCAATAAATATTTTCTACGATCAAGTAGGTGGAGAACCTTACGAAGAAGGTCTTCGTTTATTAAGTTCAGAAGGGAAAGCTTTGATTGTAGGCTTTGCAAGTGGGAATATACCGAATCAGTTATTAAGTTATTTATTGGTTAAAAACATCACAATTATGGGGGTATTCATGATTAGCTTTGAAGATGACGATTCGGCTTATTTACATTCAAGAATGGAATCATTGTTTAATTTATATTTAGATAAAAAAATTGATCCAGTATATGAAACCATCCCTTTCGAAAAAATAGTTGATTACCTTGATTTAATTGGTTCTAGAAAAACAATTGGAAGGATAGTAGCAACTATTTAGTTTCCGGAAGGATACATGCAGGAAGTTTAGAAAAGTCTTCCCAAGACATTTGAAATAATGATTCATATAATTTAACAAGATTTGGATTACGTTTTTTATAATCATTTAATATAGTTGAGGCGTCCTTTTGGTTTAGCCATTCAACATAAGAGGTGTAATTGCGACTTGCCCATATAACTTCTAGTTGGGGGTTTTTTCTAAGATTTAATACCCAATCACTTTTTTCCCCAAACCCTGCAATAACAACGGGAGCGTTATCAATCTCTCCAATTACTTCCAAAAGAGTCCTTCTTTCTTTCTGTGAAACTCTTCCAATTGTTCTAATCTGTATTAATTTTTTACCATAGAGTCTTGCGGTTGTTTTATTATAAAAAAAATAAGGAAGTTTTAAAAAAAATCTATATTTTAAATTTAAATCTTTATAACTTACCAGTTCACACCAACTATAAATCGTTTATGAAAGTGTCTTGAAAACTCTGCCTATTTACTAATTCAATTACTCCAGAATCTGTAATGGCAACTACTCCAGATTTTGGAACTCTATTGTAATTACTTGCCATCGAAAAAGTATATGCACCAGTAGAGGTAGACATTAAAATATCTCCAGAGACTGTATCTTCTGGCAACATCGCATCATTTACTAACAAGTCGCCGCTTTCACAGTGTCTTCCTGATACTGCATATACAGTTTCATTATCACTCTTTCCTCCAGAGATATTAAATAATTTATGTTCACTTCCATACAATGCTGGTCTTGGGTTGTCTGACATTCCTCCATCAACAAGTATGTAGGGCTTATCTCCTCTATCAGCTTTTATAGCTCCGGCGGTATAAAGAATCACTCCGGGGTTATTAACTAATGCTCTTCCTGGCTCAATCATTATTTTGTATCCTTCTCCCCAGTGTTCTTTTACACCATCATGTATTGATTGAGAATAAACAGTTAATTCATGGTCGACTTCTTCGCCTGCATAAGGTGAAAAGAAACCACCGCCCGCGTTAAAAACTGCCTCTCCTTCTACTTTTTCTAAATTACTATTCATAAATTCTGAACAAGAACTCATTGCTAATTTATAGCGTTCAGGATCTTTAATTTGACTACCAATATGAACGTGGATGCCTGAAAATAATAAGGATTTTGAAGATGCTATTTGATTTAATGCTTCTTCAGCAAAACTAATAGAAATTCCAAACTGCTGATCATAACCACTTGTCAAAACCATTGGATGTGTTTCGGCTCCAACATCTAAATTGATTCTCATTATTACAGGTTGCTTCTTTTTTAACGATGAAGCTGCTTTCTCTAGCATCTCTATTTCATAACGGTTATCTATAGAAATATGTCCACCATTATTTTGAATAAAATACTCTATCTCATCAGTCCTTTTAAATGTTCCATTAAAAACTGTATTCTCTAATGTTCCAACTGTTTCTTGAACGGTTGCCATTTCTCCTCCCGAAACAACATCTATGCCCCAACCTTTATCATCAAGTTCTTTTACAAGTGCCTTGGAAATAAATGCTTTTGCTGCATATCTAAATAAAGTATCCTTTCCAAAAGCCTCTGTGAAAGCATCAATATTGCCTTTTAAATGTTCCCAGTCATATACATAAAGCGGTGTTCCATAATTTTTAGCAACATCAACTAATGATGTTTCCCCAATGTAAGCGATTCCTTCTTTAAAAGAAAGATTTTTAGGTAGGTAATTCATTTTTTAAGTCTTCTCTTTATCCAAGCAATATCTTTTTTTTGTGCGTCTGGTCCATTTGGTGTTTCTACAATTAAATCTGTTTTCGCATTGTTAATAACATATTCAAGGTCTTCCTTTGGAATGTTTCCTTTGCCAAGGTTTTCATGTCTATCTCTACTACTTTCAAAACCATCTTTTGAATCATTAAAATGTACTAAATCAATTTTCTTTACTAGTTTTTTAAAACCTTTTACTGCATCTTTTGTTGGTATTCCTCCTGCCCATGTATGACAAGTATCTAGACAAAGGCCTACATTAAGATGGCCTATAACTTCCCAGAGTCTTTCGATTGAATCCATATAGCGAGCAACTGAATTTTTTCCACCAGCAGTATTTTCAACAAGAACTCTCATTCCTGTGTCTTCAACTTCTTTTAGTGCTTTTCCCCAGTTCTCATATCCTTCACCGATATCTCCACCTTCACCTACAGAGCCTCCGTGAACAACAACTCCTTTTGCCCCAAAGGTAGCTGCTACTTTGCAAGTGTCTTTAAGTAGTTTTCTACTAGGATGCCTAACTTTGTTATTTGGGCTTGCAAGATTTAATAAATAAGGTGCGTGAACATATATATTCCCTTTATATTCTTGAAGCATATCAACATCTTCTCTAGGTTTTGGGCTTTTCCACATCATTGGACTGGAGATAAATATCTGAAAAGTATTGCCTTTTCTATATTCTATTTCTTCAATCGCTTTTTTTGATGGTATGTGTGAACCAATATTCATGGATTTAATTATAAAGGAATTCGCTCTTAAGAAAAAAGATTATCCCATTACTTGTTCTGGTCCAACTAATATGTAAACACATGAAAGATTAAAGAAAGTTTCATTGCTGTCTGAAGCTGTAACCTCAAGCAAACCGTTCATTTCTTTAATTTCGACGCTTGCTCCCTGTGTGTTAGCTAGGTCTATATCTAAACAAATATTTACAACTTTTATTTCGTCCGCCCTAGCCCCTTCTACTTTCCAGGTTTTTGAAGGAATGCTTGTTTTTAGAGTCTCAACCACTGTAATTTTGTAATTTGAAGTAATTCTTTTAGCAAATATAAGGGCGCTTCCAGAACGAGGGCCAAAATTTCCAAATGCAAGAAGTTTAGTTCCATTATTCAAATCAAGAAAATCTGGATCTCCTGCGGAAACAAGATATTCTGGCTCAGACCAGGTAAACCCATCACTCCCACTTCTATATACCATGAAATTAAAGGTTGGCCATATCCATTCAATTACACCAGATGAATTCCGTTTTATTGCTGGGTTTGTCGTTACGTCTTCCTCTCCTCCTCCATACATACGATCAGGTTGAGAGGTCCAAGTTATGTTGTCAGGAGAGGTGGCAACACATGCTCGACGATTAAAATCTCCAGTGGGGCTTACTAATTCTTGAGCGTGCATTAACCAAGACCCATCATTTAACTGAGTTATTGATGGATCTCCAAGGTTTCCCATGGGATTTCCTTCTTTGTCTTTACAGTCACGTGATTCAAATAAAGGTATTGCTACTTTGCTAAAATTAAAGCCATCATCTGATTCATAACGTACTAAAGTATCTCCATTAGGAGACTTTTCCCACCCCCAAGCAACAACTTTATTGTCTATAACTAAAGCCTCAATAGGTGAATCAACAGGAACCCTTACACCCTCTTCTATTGTCCATGTTCTCCCACCATCACTTGATACAGCAGAATGAATTAAGTTATCAAATCCACCGATATTAGCTTGCGGTTCATTGCCATTCTTAAAATAAACACGTAGCCTACCGTCATCCATCTCAACAATTGAAGCGTCAGCAACGTTTCCTAAACCATTTAGTTTGCTTCTAATTGATCCTAAATATGACAAATGTATTGAGCTTAGTGTTGTCTCGTTACTTCCTAATGTTTCTTGTCCTGGTGGTGACTGACCTTGTCCTGGTGGTGACTGACCTTGTCCTGGTGGTGGTCCCATGCAATTGCCTATCCTCTGTTCCTCTTCAGCGGTAGGTCTTTCGTTCTGTAGCTGCTTATAACGTTCTTCTCCAAATTCATTAATTAGACAATCGGCAAATCCTGGATCTAAAAATGGATTAATGTTTTGAGGTTGTTGACCTTGCATTTGCTCTGTTTTAGTGTCTTCTTCTCTATTTACTTGGGTATCTTCTTGTTGGCTTTGTTTTGTCTCTACTTCTTCTACTGACTCAACTATTTCTGTTGTAGCTGAGTTACCACCACACATTGTAAGAATTAACACTAAAGCCAATAAAGTAACTCTTTTTTGTTTCATATGTAAATAAGTATAAATGATGGAAACTTACGGAAGTATTAACTCAGCAGTAAATAATATATGGTCCCTAGCACCCATAATATTTGGAGCAGCAGAACCAACTACTAAATAGACTTTTTCATCAATTGGAATACCTGTCGGATCGAAATATGTGTATCCTTTTGGAGTTATCCTTTCTTCAATTAAATCCCAATCTAATCCATCTTTAGATGTTGCATAAAATAAGCTCTGAGGTATTTCTGGCATATAATGAGGAGTGTATGACATAAGAGCTTTCCAGTCTCCTTCTTCAGCTTTTATTACTTCA
>LULN01000056.1_pt1 | contig 17374 bp, 22 predicted proteins | sample 728131 | NCBI WGS metagenome assembly LULN01 (sample SAMN03860288, study PRJNA289734) | marine metagenome | biome: seawater column; feature: ocean; material: water; isolation source: Red Sea water column Station 149 - depth 100m | place: Saudi Arabia: Red Sea | collected 2011-10-15 | depth 100 m
AATTGTTGGAGTCTTAGTTGGTACAGAAATTGGTCGTGGAAATATTGATGTTTCTATGGCACTACCTGCATTGTTTGCAATTAACCCCCAGGTTGGGTGTGACTTTGTTCCCGTCGGTTTAGCCTTAGGCGAAGCTGAGCCTGAGACTGTAGAGGTTGGAGTTCCAGCAGTTCTTACAAGTAGAATGATAACTGGACCAATTTCTGTAGTTGTTGGTTATTTGTTTGCACTAGGTTTGTAAATTTAGTTAAACAATTTTATAAATTGTAACGCTCTGTGTAAAATCAGAGCGTTACAAGTATTTAAGGAGTAAAAATGGCAGAATATAAAAAAGTAAAAGTTGAAGCTGGCCCAAGTGGATGGGGAGGCCCTTTAGAGGTGGCCCCTGATTCTGAAAAAAAATATATAGTTTGCATTACAGGTGGCGGAATACATCCAGTTGCTCAAAAAATTGCTGATATGACAGGAGCAGAAGCCTTCGATGGTTTTAAATCATCTCCAGAAGGAAGCTTCAAAGCAATGGCTTGTGCGGTTATTGACTGTGGAGGAACAGCTAGAATCGGTGTTTATCCAATGAAGGGAGTTCCAACAATTGATATTCATGATACAACACCAGCAGGACCTCTTGCTCAATTCATTAAAGAAGAAAATTTTGTATCTGGAGTTTCTGAGGATCAAATAACAGAAGCCTAAATGTCAATATATTCCTCAAAAATTGTCAAATTAGGGGAACAATCAGAGCTTTTTTTAGCTGAAGGAATAGTTGTATTTTTTGGAGATAATGCTCCTGAAGAACTCCAAGATGTAGCAGTAGTACACGAGTTGAAACCTGTTAATGGGGATATTGCTGTTGGTACAACTATAGAATTATCAGGCGAAGTTTTAAAAGTAACATCTATTGGAGAGGTTGCTAATGAAAATTTTAAAAATCTAGGTCATTTGGTATTAAAACTAGATTCTGCAGAAGAAGCAGCTTTGCCAGGAGATGTCAGTTGTTCATATTCAAAGATTCCCGATATAGTTGTTGGTGACACAATAAATATTTACTAATGAATTTAACTGAAGCATTACTTGAAAGAGAAAAAAATATAGGCAGACCTGTAAGGGTTGGACTAGTAGGTGCTGGACAAATGGGTACAGGTTTAGCTGCTCAAATTGGGAAGATAAAAGGAATGGAACTAGTTGCTTGTGCAGACATAGATAAGACTCGTGCAGAAAATGCTTTAACTCTATCTGGTGTGAATTCAATAGGTTACGATGCTGATGCTAGCTCATCAATAGAAAAAGGAAACGGAGGGGTAGTTTCAGACGTAAAAGCACTCGCTGAGCTTCCAATAGATATTGTTTATGAGGCAACAGGAGTTCCATGGGTAGGAGCAGAGGTTGCCCACTCTTGTTTGTTAGCGGGTAAACATGTTTTAATGCTTAATGTAGAGACAGATATAACTATAGGTTTATATTTAGCTGAGTTATCAAAACAAAAAGATGTTGTTTATAGTGTTGCGAATGGTGACGAGCCAGTAGTTTGCAAAGAGCTCTATGACTTTTCAATAGATACAGGATTTGAAGTAGTTTGTGTAGGCAAAGGTAAAAATAATCCTCTGGATCAAAAAGCTACACCAGATTCATTAAAAGATGAAGCAAACAAGAAAAAAATGAATCCTAAAATGTTAGCAAGTTTTGTTGATGGAAGTAAAACTATGATTGAAATGACTGCTCTGTCGAATGGAATAAACCTTCCTCTTGACAAAATTGGTATGAATGGACCTATCTCTGAAGTAAAAGATTTAAATAAAAAACTAATTCCAGAAGAAGACGGAGGAGTACTCAGTAGTTCTGGAAGAGTTGACTTTGCGTTTGGACCGGCGCCAGGTGTTTTTTCTATTGTTAAAAGTGATAGTCCTACTGTTATTGAAGAAATGGAGTATCTCTCAATGGGAGAAGGGCCGTACTACACACTTTATAGACCATATCATTTAGCCTCAGTTGAAGCACCAAGGAGCGTTGGAATGGCAGTAATTAATAATGAACCTGGATTGCAACCTAAAACTTGGATCTCTGAAGTAGTTGGTCATGCAAAAAAAGATTTAGAACCTGGCGAGAACATAGATGGAATCGGTGGATTTTGTTCTTACGGCGTAGCCTATCCAGTATCAGATTCAAAAGGTTTAGCACCTCTGGGATTACTTGAGGGCGGAACAGTTACTAAATCAATTAAAGCAGGAGATCCTATATCTTTGGAAAGTGTCGAGCTTCCTGAAAACTTAATTAATGAATTACGTAAAAAACAAAAGAATTAAAAAATGAGCTTAGATAATAATAAAAAATTAGAACTTTTTAGAACGATGCTTTTAATTCGACTGTTTGAAGAGGCTCTTGAAGAAATGTTTTCAAGAGGTATTTTGCATGGAACAATGCACTTATCAATAGGACAAGAAGCAACTGCCACAGGAGCATGTCTTGCCTTAACTAAAGAAGATTTAATTACTTCAACACATAGAGGTCATGGCCACTGTTTAGCAAAAGGAGCTGATACTTTTCGAATGTTTGCTGAATTATTAGGCAGAGAAGATGGATACTGTAGAGGAAGGGGAGGTTCCATGCATATTGCTGACCTTTCCAATGGAAACCTAGGTGCTAATGGTGTTGTAGCAGGCAGTCTAACGATTGCAGTCGGTGCAGGTCACTCCTTAAAAATGCAGAAAAAAGATAATGTAATATTGTGTTTTTTTGGTGACGGAGCAGTTAATGAAGGTTCATTTCATGAAGCACTAAATCTTGCTTCTTTATGGGAATTACCAGTTATATTTTTATGTGAAAACAATCAATATGGAATGTCAATGGCTTCTGAGAATGCCATTGCTGGAGGATCAATCATAAAAAGAGCAGAGTCTTATGGTATTGAAGGTATCTCCATTGACGGAAACGATGTTGAGAATGTTTATGAAACTGTAGCTGGATGTAAAGAAAGTGTCTTGTCCAAAGGGAAGCCAAGGTTTATTGAGTGTGTCACATATAGATATAGAGGTCATTCAAAATCAGATAGAAATTTATATAGAACAGATGAAGAAATAAATTTTTGGAAAGAAGAAAAAGATCCGCTGATTAGATTTAGTGGAAAATTATTAGAAGAAGGTTTTAAGAAGTCAGATTTAGAAAATATTGAAAACGAAGTAAAAGAAGAAATAAAAAATTCTGTAAAAAAAGCTTTAGAGTCACCTGAAAGTTCTGAAACAAACTTAGAAGAGGACTCCTATGCCTGAAATGTCAACTGGTCAAGCAATTAAAAAAGCCCTTTCTCTATGTTTAGATAATTATGAAGAGGCGTTTTTAGCAGGAGAAGATATTGGTATATATGGTGGAGCATTTGGAGTAACAGATGGCCTGCTTGAACAATACGGAGAGAACAGAGTAAAAGATACACCTATTTCAGAAGACGTTATAGCTGGTCTCGGGGTAGGAGCTGCAATAACTGGAATGAGACCAATTGTGGAGATGCAGTTTAGTGATTTTATAGTTAATGCGATGGATCCAATTGTAAACCAAGCTGCCAAGTTACATTTTATGTATGGTGGTTCAGTGGATGTTCCGTTAATTGTGAGAGGAGCAAGCGGAGGAGGTACTGGCGCTGCTGCTCAACATAGTCAATCGCTTGAGTCATGGTTTTGCCATGTCCCAGGATTGAAAGTTGTTACACCATCAGGCCCACAAAATGCTTACGATTTATTATTAGCGTCTTTTGTTGACAGAAACCCAATAATATTTATGGAACATAAGTTAATTTATAAAATTAAAGAAGAGGTAGAGACAAATGATTTTCCAAAAGACTCATCTCTACTAGGTAAAGGAAAGATCGTATCTGAAGGATCAGACATTACTGTTGTCTCTTATTCAAATATGGTAAATACTGTTAAAGAGGCAATTAAGGATAAACAATTAGAAAAGTATTCAGTTGAATTAATAGACTTGATGACTTTGTCTCCTTTAGATGTTGATCTAGTCATAAGCTCTGTAAACAAAACAGGGAGACTTTTAATGTGTCAAGAAGCCTCTGGTGATAGCTCCGTTGGCTCGACTATTATTACAAGAGTAGTTTCCTCAGATGCTTTTAAAAAAATAAAAACACCACCAAAATTATTATCTGGACTACATTCACCTATGCCTTCAGCTAAACATTTAGAGAATAAAGTCATCCCTCAAAAAGATGATATTATAAATTCAATAATTGAAATAATTGAAAATGAGTAAAGAAAATATAATATTACCGGCGATGTCTGATCAGATGACTGAAGCAGAGTTATTGAAATGGAATATTTCTGAGGGATCAGAAATCAAGAAAGGAGATATAATTGCAGAAATATCTACTGATAAAGTTGATATGGATCTTGATTCTCCATTTACAGGAAAGGTAACTAAGCTACTTATTGAAGAAGGTTCGGTAATAAATGTTGGAGAAGTATTAGCTGAAGTTGAAACAGAAGAAGATAGTCTTTTAGGGTCTATTTTTGACTAGTCGATTTTAACAATCGGGATTAATACTTAAATTAATTATATTTTTCCCTTCTTTTTCATTCAAAGTTCCAACTATATATTCACAACTATTATCAATTAGTAAGTTTGTTTTGACAATTAAATTACAGGATATGTTTTTGTATTCAGGATATTCTTCTGAGTGATAATTTAAACAGTCGCTTACTATTCCCTCGGCATCATCTTTTTTTCTTCTTTCAATAATTACAGTCATACCTTCTTCGTTAAACAGTACTTCTGATGGAGGAATGCTAAAAGAACCAGAAATAGCATTTGTTAAAGGCTTAGAGGTATTAACAACTAAGGATTTTGTAGCACCAAAAGATATAGCTACTAAAGCAGCGATCAAAAAAGCAATAATTACTATGTTTTTTAAATAATTCACTGATTTTTATAGTCTAATCAGCCATTGTTTATTAAAAAAATAGTCTTCTAGACCATTTTTTTAATAAATTAGTTACATTGATTAATTAAATTTCACATTGTTTATCAAGAAAACAGAAAAGATGTTTCATATAATAGGTAATGTCGTAAAAATACGACAATTAATCAATCAAAGGAGATTGAAAAATGAAAGAATCCATACAACGCGTTGGGGGCGCGATGGCAGGGATGGTTATTCCTAACATCGGAGCTTTCATTGCTTGGGGTTTGATTACAGCTCTCTTTATACCAACAGGATGGGTACCTAACGAAGGTCTATCTGAAATGGTTGGTCCTATGATCGTGAGCTTGTTACCAATACTTATTGGTTATACAGGTGGAAAAATGGTTCATGGACACAGAGGTGGTGTAATTGGTGCAGTTGTAACAACAGCTATTGTTGTTGGTTCAACTACTCCTCAATTCTTAGGAGCTATGGCCATGGGTCCTTTGGCAGCATGGGTACAAAAGAAAGTAGACGGAGCTTTGCAACCTGCAACTCCTGAAGGCTTTGAGATGTTAGTTGATAACTTCTCATTAGGTATCCTTGGAACAATTCTTGCGGTTGTAAGCAAGAACGTTATCGGTCCAATTCTGCAAGGAATAACCGATTTCTTAGGAAATGCAGCTGGTGCATTAGTAGACGCAGGTCTAGTACCATTAGCAGACATTCCTATTGAAGTAGCCAAAGTACTATTTTTAAATAATGCAATCAACCACGGTGTATTAGGACCACTTGGAGCAGCTGAAGCTGCTGAAACTGGTCAATCCATCTGGTTCTTGCTTGAAACAAATCCTGGACCAGGTCTAGGGTTGTTGCTTGCATATTGGTTTGCAGGTACTGGAATGTGGAAGCAATCTGCTCCAGGTTCCATAATCATTCACTTCTTTGGAGGAATTCACGAAATTTACTTCCCATATGTTTTAGGACATCCAATTATGATCCTAAGTATGTGGGCAGGTGGAATTTCTGCTGACCTCTGGTTCCAGATTACTGGAGCTGGTTTGGTGGCAACACCTTCACCAGGAAGTATATTTGCATACTTAGCTGTTACACCTAAGGGTGGACACTTTGCTGTGCTAGGTGGTGTATTGATTGGAGCAGTTGCTGCTGCAGTCGTTGGTACAATCATCTTAAGAGCAAGACCAATAACAGAAACTGATGCTGGAGTTGAAGACACAATCGACGTCAACGTTCCAACTGCTTAAGTTTCTTTAAGCTAAAAATTTGTTTGGGGAGGTTTTACCTCCCCAAACTTTTTTATATAATGTAACGTGAGAGGAGAAATAATATGAGTAAAGATTCAATACCATCAAGTGAAGTAAACAAAATTGTTTTAGCATGTGAAGCTGGAATGGGTTCAAGTCTGATGGTAAAAAATGGTTTAATAAAAAAGCTAACTAAAGCAGGATTAGATATTAATGTTGAACACTCTCCAGTAAATCTTATCCCAGCAGATGCTGATGTAGTTGTAGCTCACCAAGGTCTCGCTGGAAGAGCTAGAGAAGTAGCAGAAAATTCAGTAGTAGTAACATTTAATATGTTTATGAATGATCCAGCTATAAATAAATTAGTTGATGATTTATCTAAAGGGAATGATATTCACTCAGCTTAAATAATGGAAATTCTAAAAAAAACAGCGATTGCTGTCTCACAAGAACTTTCAAGCAAAGAAGAAGCAACAATACTAGCTGGAAAATTACTAAAAGACAGCGGTAGTGTCCAAGAAGAGTATATTGACTCGATGCTTGATAAGTTAGCAAATGAGGGTTTTGCAACTTATATAGGAAATGGAGTGGCAATACCTCATGGTATGGAAGATGGAAAGAAATATATTAATGAAACAGCAATATCAATAATTCAATCTCATATGGGAGTAGATTGGAATGGTGAGAGGGCACATATAATTGTTGGGATAGCTGCTAAAGATGATGAACACATGGATGTTTTAAGTAAGCTTGCTGACCTAATAGAAGATCCTGAAGACGCAAAAAAGATATGGGAGATTGATTCAGTTGATAAAATATATGAGCTTTTTAGCTAATGGATAAGCAAGCCGTCCACTTTGGCGCAGGGAATATTGGAAGGGGATTTATAGCTCCTGTCCTTCAAGACAATGGATTTGAAGTTACCTTTGTTGACATTGATAGTCTTTTAATTTCTAAATTAAATTCAGTAAATCAATATCAAGTGTCGAATTTTTTAAACAGTAAAGAAAATACTTTGTTCGTTGAAAACTTTTCTGGAATTGAATTAAATAATTTAGCCGATTTGGAATTAGCTTTATCAAAAGCAGACTTAATAACTACTTCTGTTGGACCAAATCATTTATTAAGTGTCATTAATAGTATGGTGAATACAGAATTCGAAAAAAGTCCAGTATTTATAGCTTTTGAGAATAAATATAGAGCCTCATCAACAGCATATAAAGAAGCAAAAGTTGAGATAGACAAACTAGATATTATCGACGCTGTAGTTGATAAAATTGTCCCTCCACAATCAACAGAGTCACTCGATGTTACCGTTGAAGAGTTTGGTTCTATTGTATTAGAAGACCAACCAATTAAACCTTTTAAATCTTCAGAAGTTGTGAGTTATGGAGATTATGAAAAAGAATTTATTAAAAAATTGTGGATTTTAAATGGATTGCATCTTCAGTTAGCTTATTATGGTTTAGCTAACAATAAGAGATTTATGCATGAACTTTTTGATGATAGCAAAAATATTGAGTTCTCAAAAAATGCAATCAACTCATTGGGAGAAGCTTACCTTTTGTTTGACAGAGCTACTAAAGATGTTGACGATTACAAGCAGACAATTCTCAAACGATTTTCTGCTCCAGAAGTAAAAGATGAGCTGATACGTGTTGCGAGAAATCCCTTAATAAAATTTAATAAGTCTGAAAGGTTTCATGCACCACTAGATTTGCTATTAAAAAATAGTTCAAATATAGAGACTTTTCAATCCGTATTTCAAATTTTATTAAATGAAGATTTAGATGATATAGATGGATTTAAAGAATTTAAAAAACTATTTCAAAATGGTACAGAAGAGTTTTTTACAGATTTTTGGAACGTTGATAGTGACTTGGAAATATATTTAAGTAAGTTAAAATAATTAGATGCCAACTACAAAAAACTTAACTATTAGATCCTCTGTGGGGTTACATGCAAGACCCGCAGCTGAGTTTGTTAAAATAGCTCAAGAGTTTGATGGAGAAGTAATTATTTCTTATAACGACCAAGAAGTAGACGGCAAAAGCATGATTGGGATATTAAAGCTAGGAATTAAAAAAGATACATCATTTGACTTAACCTTGAATGGACAAAATGAAGATGAATATATGTCAAAGTTTGAAGAATTGATTTCAAAAGATGACTGAAGATATTCTCAATATTCTTCTCAAATCAGGGAAGGCTTCAATCTCAGAAGATTGGGATGCGCTTTATCAAGATGACCTCCCTATTGTTGTTGCACCTTCAACTGCAGAATTAGATGAAGCAACAGGAAGGTTGGATGCTGTCGGTGGTTATGGATACATTGCAACATGGAAAAAAAATTTATTTTCATTTAATCCAAAATTACTTTCTAAAAGGTGCGGTTTGATAGATGAAAATGGGAATCTTTTAAAAGCAGCAAGAATTCCTAAAAAGTAACTACTTTTTATATTTTCTCCATTTGAAAACATTATGAAGAGTATGCATAGAAAGTATTGTTATTCCAAATTTAATAACTTCTCTAAGCCACCAAATGTTTTCTGGTACATCTAAAATATTGCCAATTCTACCTCCAAGTAAACCGCCAATTAGACCTGAAGAGATTAAAAGAAGGTAGTCTCTTTTATTAACATTTTTAACGAAAAAAGAAGCTGCCAGTCCATAAAGCAACCATACAGATAGTAATGATACGATTTGCCAAAATAATGCCATAGTATTGAGTTTAGTTGATTATAAAAATCTTATTTCTTTGCTATCTTTTTTACAACAACTGAATCGATTCTTCTACCTTCAATATCTAGAACTGTAATTTCAAGACCATCAATAGTAATCTTTTCACCCTCGTTTGGAAGTTGCTCTGAATGGCTCAAGAAAAGTCCACCAACAGTTGCAACGTCTTTTACATTAGGTTCTAAGCCAAAAAATTCTTCGAAATCATCAATATCAGTCTTCCCATCAATTCTCCATTGTCCTGGTCCAAGCCTTCTGATTCCAGAAAATCTTTGATCGTGTTCATCTGGAAGGTCACCAACAAATTCTGAAAGAACATCTTTAATTGTAATTACACCCTCAATTCCACCATTTTCATCAATGACACATGCAAAGCTAGATTTGTTTTCTCTTAATATATTTAAAGCTGAAAGAACAGTTGTATACTCTGGTAAATATATTACATCTTTAACTAAGTTTTCAATTTCTAAAGCATCTGAATCAAGCTTAAGATTCAAAAGGTCTTTTACATATACAACTCCATAAGTATCATCTAGAGATTCACTTTTAGAAACGGGCATTCTAGAGATTCTTTTTTCGTTTACTATTGTTCTTATATCTTTTATAGATAGTGGTGTTGATAGGAACAAAACATCTACTCTAGGTGTCATGATTTCTTTAATAGGCCTATCAGAAAATTCGAGTAATGAATCAATAATTTCTCTCTCTGCCGGTAATATTTGACCTTCTTGTTCACCCAAAGCTGTTAGTGCTTGAATATCAGCTTCTGTAATTTCATTATCTCCGTCCATATCCCCAACATTTTTTGTTCCGTACTTATTTATTGATCCAGTAATTAAATTTGTAAAAGGTGCAAAAATTCTTGAAAGGTAGTCTATAAGAATTGATGTTCTAGAAAAGAATTCCAAAGGCTTTCTTGTAGCAAGAGTTTTTGGTGTAACTTCTCCAAATATAAGAACAAGAATTGTTATAAAGAGTGTCGCATAAATTCCACCTGTTCTTTCTCCAAATCTTCTTACAAATAATATTGTTGCCAGAGAAGCCATAAGGATGTTTACGAAGTTGTTTGCTACTAGTATTCCACCAATTGTTGTTTCGATTTTATCTTTTGCACGCTTTATTCGTTTGTTCTTTTTTGAGTCATCAAGCTGATGAATTTTTTCTCTTGGTAATGATGTAATTGCTGTCTCAGACCCAGAAAGCAAGGCAGAGAATACTAAACAAGTAAAGATTAGTAAATATAGGATTATGTCTAAGTTAGTACTCAATATGTATATATAAATTTTAAAGCATCTTAGTTTAAATTAAAGAGATTATTTATTTTACTTTTAGTAATTGGCTTAACCATAAAACCATTAGATTCAACTCTTTTAGCCTGTATTTCATCAGCTTCTCTGTCTGCAAGGAGTACAAAGAATGAATTCTTAGTAGAATCCTTTCTTTTTAGTTCTCTAATTATCGACGGCCCTCCGTTATTTTGTACCTGCATATCGACAAAAATATAATCAAAATAAAAGTCTATTTGTGTATTTTCTTTTTCATGAGTTAGCTCATGGTCAAAATCAAGATACTTTTCTAAAGATTCCTTGACCCATTCGTTATCTGATATCAATAATATTTTCACAGTTTTAAAAGAATACTATCCTGTAATTTTAAACTAAATAAATAATGATAAATATAATTTTTTCAATAGTTTTAGCATCCATAAGTGTTGCTCAATTAAATATATTTGAAGTTGATGGTATCTTTTCATCAGCGCACGTAAGATCTGTTGAACGACATTTTGAGGAATTTGAATATGAAAAAAATGATTTATTTATTGTTCAATATAGTTCAAAACAATTTTCTTCAGAAAAACTACAACAATTCAACAATTTAATATTAAGTCAAGATTTCTATACTGCTCTATGGGTAGGTCCTTACAAAGTTGATTTAGATTTCGATACTATAAATAGCTTTGACTTTGTAGGCTATACCCCTGGAGTAAATTTAATAAATGTAGAATTTACTGATTCTATAGAAGCACAATATTGCACTATAAATTTTTGTAATTATGAAAATAGAACAATAAGCATAGTCAATCAAGAAGGTATTTATGAAGGATATATTGTTGTTGGTTCACTTGGATCTTTTATTGAAAATTTAAGTTCTGAAAATATTTTAAGCAATTTATCTGGTCAATCAATCAATATAAACCTCTCTTCAAATGAGTCATCCAGCGAAATTGAATTTATTAAACCTTCATTAATTGAAAGATTTTATATTTCGATTTCTAATCCTATTTTTACTTACTTATTTTTTGTTCTTGGTTTTGCATTAATTGGTTTAGAGCTCTTTGCAATAGGGCCAGGCCTAATGGCATTTATAGGTGGGTCTTTAGTAATTTTCTCTACCATGCCTTTTCAAGAGTTTGGAATAAATTATTTTGGAGTCATATTATTTATAATTTCATTTTTAGTTTATCTCAAGATTTTGTCCAGAGGATACTTTTCATTATTAGGAATAGGAGCTTTTATATTGTTATATTTATCCTCAATTCTTATGTTTAGAGATTATGAAATAGAAGTAAATCAATTTCTTTTGGGGGCGGTTTCCCTTGGACTAGCATTCTTCTATTTCATCGCAATACCAACAGTTATTAGATCAAGGTTAACTACTGATACAAGTGCAATGACTTCTTTTGAAGGTAGTAAAGGTAAAATTATTGAAATCTTAGATAATGATGCAGTTTTGGTTGAGGTAAACAAGCTGAAGATAAGGGTAGATACTAAGCAAGATAGCAAGTACAAGGTAAATGAAGAATATATTATTAAAGAAGAAGAAGGCAACTTAATAATTTAATAAATAAGCAAAATATAAGAAAAACTTCGCGAAAAAAACCTTTTGCCATATGTTATTTTTTCAATATCGTTCCTATATGTTAGAAATAAAAGTTTCCTCTTGGCAGTATGATGCCATGTGTAGACAACACAGTAGCAACCTATTCTTTCCTCCTGCTACATTTGAAAAAAAAGAAGATAGAGAAAAAAGAGAAGCAAAAGCAAAAGCTGTATGTAATGGATGTCCTGTCAGAATTGAGTGCTTAGATGAAGCAAAAGAAATTGCCGAACCTTTTGGCATTTGGGGAGGATTGAACGAAGTTGAGAGAAAGAGAAATTTAGTCTTTTCAGACTAATTTTTTTCGGTCTCCTGAATCATTCATTTTAGAAGTAATTAATTTCTTATCTAATAATTCCAACATGGGTATTGCATATTTTCTTGATAATTTAGTTTGATCTTTAAATTCGGCAACACTAAATTCAACAGGTAGTTTCTCAAGGTGTTTAATTAGAATATTTAAGTGGAAATCTGCAATTATAATATTTTTTGATATTCTGTAAATTTTTTCATTTAAAAACAAAGATTTGATTGATTCTTTGTCATACTGATTTATCTCTAATTTATTGACCTCTAATGTTTCACCTAGTTTTGTTTTAATATCTTCAAATGTTTCATTATCGACTGCTTCATTGTTTAAATTTATCACTATTTGATCTTCAAAAATATTTACATTCTTAAAATTTTTGATAACTTTATCTAAAAATTCTTGATCTATAAAATACTTTCTATTCATAAATTTAATAAAACCAACTTTATTTATTTCCTTGTAGCTTTGATTCATGTCTGTTTCAATCTTTTTTAAAGTATCTTCATTTATAAGCCAATCGTCAATGTTTACAGTTTTAATACTGTCCTGAACAAACTCTTTTTTAAGAACAGTGAATAAATCAAATAGAGAATTGATTTTAATTTTCTTTATTGATTGATTAATAATATGCTTTTTTAGAAATTTATTATCTATAAAAAATAGAAATTCTCCTCCAAAAAATTTATTATTTTCAATATTTTGTACGACAAAGTTTTCATTATTGACAATTGGAATTTTTTTGTTGAGTTCAATTAATCCATAAGTATTTGTTTTCAAATTTATATTCCAGATATTTTTTATCAAAACGCTTGTTGTTCCAATGAAGATTCTTCTAGTGCCTTTGTTGAAATTTTTATCGGTTACTTTATTTCTAAATTTAACAAATAATAAATTAGTAAAAGCAATTTTTTCATTTGTTAATAAATCTCCTTTTTTTGGAAATATTTTATTATTTTTTTTGAGTGAAATAGCAACTCTTTTTGAATTTAAACCATCCTTATACTTTTCATTTAGACTTTGTAATTCTTTTATTTCTAAATTATTACCTTCAGCTGGAAAATATATATTATCAATTTTAAAATCTGAGTTTGCTGTTCCAGTAACTACTCGCCCTACTCCATCAATAATAAAACTTCTATCTACCCACATAGAGGCATAATTTTTTTTAAAATCACATTTGTTAATAAATTCAACAATTTTTTCTATAATTTTCTCTCTTTTAGAATTTTTTAAATCAAATTCTAGGATTGTATAGTTTAATTTTTCTAATTCATCTGATTTTTTTTCTAAATCAGTATATTTCGCTGAAGATTCTAACAAATCTATTTTCGTGTAAACAAATATAAAATTTTCTTTACCTAATTCAACTAGTGTATTGAAGTGTTCTTCTGATTGTTTAGACCAACCTTGAGTTGAATCAATAATAAATAAAATTACATTTGCATTTGAAAAACCTGAAACTGTATTTTTAAAAAAATCACTATGACCAGGGACATCAACAATAGAGTAGGTTTGATTTTTGTCCTTAAAATACGTATAACCCAGGTTGATTGTTAAACCTCTTTTTTTTTCTTCAGCCAATCTATCAGTTTCTTGATTAGTTAGAAAATTAACAAAAGTAGATTTCCCGTGGTCCACATGCCCTGCTGTTGCTAATACTGTCATAAATTGTTTAGTGCATTAACAATAATTTCATCATCAGACTCAAATGATGACCTTATGTCAAAAATAATCTTATTGTCATTAACTCTTGGGATGACAGGTGTATCTAAAGTAGCCAACTTACTCAAAATATTACTATCTTCAGAAGCAGCTATTGATATAACAGGGGAGGGTATCTTGACCTCAGGCATGCTTCCTCCTCCAATTAATGAATAATCATCATCTATAGAATGATCTAATGTTAATTTGCTTGAAATTTTTTCAACCCTCTTTAACAACTCTCCATGGGTAATCTGTAAAGAACGCCAAAAGGGTATGGCAGCTTCTTTTTTAGACAAATATAGATTAGTAGTTTTCTGAAGCTCATAGGTAACAACTGGAGAGCAGCGATAGGTTCTAAAAAGCGGAGATTCTTTAATATTATTTACAAGCTCTCTTCCTCCTGCAATTATCCCTGCTTGGACAGAACCAAATAGTTTATCTCCTGAAAACATTACCAGATCAGCGCCGTCTTTAAGTGAGTCTTGAACATGCAGTTCATTTTTGAAATAATCAATATTATTTTTTTCTAAAAATTTTTTTTCAACAACTAAACCACTACCCATATCGTGAATTAGTAATGCTCCATAGTCGTCAGTGATACTTCTTAGTTCTTTAATTGAAACTTCTTCGACAAATCCTGAGATGGAGAAATTAGATCTATTAACTTTTAAAACGAGTGCTTTTGGATTCTGCTTTAGAGCAGAGGAGTAGTCTTTCTTATGAGTCTTATTTGTTGTTCCTATTTCAACTAGCTTTAATCCTGTTTCAGCAATTATTTCAGGTAATCTATATGAACCGCCAATTTCAACTATTTCCCCTCTAGAGATTATTACTGAATCGATATCTTTATATTTTTTGATTGTATTGAGTGCAATAAATAATGATGAAGCATTATTATTTACAAAACAAACCCCTTCTGAGCCCAGTAGTAAATTCATTGAGTAAGTTAAATATTCATTTCGCTCACCTCTTTTTTGCTTGCTTAGGTCAAACTCTATATTTGAAGCATAGCCATTGAATGATATCTTAGTTTGTGCTCTCCCAAGATTTGTATGTAAAAGTGTTCCAGTACAATTAATAACTTTTACTTGTTCACTTATCATCAAATTGTTAATTGCTATTACGTATTCTTCAAGGATAATATTTTTATCATTAAATTCGCTTAAAATACCTTTAGCTACGCTTAAACAAACTTCTCTTGGTAGATGATTCTCATATGAATCGACCAACTCGTTTACAGATATATTATCCATAAAATTTAAGCTTCTACTTCTAATTCCTCAAGAACTTTAGCTAATCTTCCTGTACATGTTTCATCAGAGACTGGAGGCAATACTTTTATAATTGTATTTACAAGATCTTGCATAGCTTCCTTAGTAGGAGTTTCATTTTTTTGTAAGAGAATAGGCGTACCATTTTCTGACTCTTCTACAGAGTCTTCACTTATTGGAATTTTACTAAGAAGAGGTATGCCAAATTTTTGGGAAAGTTCATCTCCACCACCTTTACCAAAAATATTATATTTATTTCCATCACCTGATTCAAAATAGGACATATTTTCAACAACACCCAAAAGAGGAATAAAGCTTCTTTTAGCCATATCAGCAACTCTAGTAGCTACTTTTTGTGCACTTAACTGCGGAGTTGTAACTACAACCAACTCTGTTTGTGGTAAAAGTCTACCTAAAGCCATCTGGATATCACCTGTGCCAGGAGGCAAGTCAATTACTAGATAATCAAGATTGCCCCACTCAACATCAAATAAGAACTGTTCAAGAGCTTTACTCAACATAAGACCTCTCCACATTAAGGCAGTGTCTTCATCATCAGTTATTAAACCAGTGGACACAACCTCAAGGCCTCCCCTTTTATATGGAACTATTTTCTTATCTTTATTTGCTTCTAATCTTCCTTCTATTCCTAGTAATCGTGGTATTGAAAAACCCCAGATGTCTGCATCTAGCAATCCTGTTGTGAAACCTAAATTCTCTAGTCCTACAGCAAGATTTGTAGAGATTGTAGATTTTCCAACCCCACCTTTACCACTTCCTACAGCGATAACTCTTGTACGTGTATTAATATTTGTAGGAATAGCATTATCTCGGGCATTTTTTCTAGCTATTGTCATCAGGGAAGATCTATCTTCTTTACTCATTTCAACTACATTTATATAAACTTCTTCAATATTTTCAATCAATTTAAGTTTTCTTTTAATTTCCGTTTCAATTTGGTTTCTCATCGGACATTCAGCAATTGTTAAAGCAAGGTCTATTGTTACTTCAGAGTTTGTATAAGTTATATCTTTAACCATACCTAAGTCGACAATATTAACCCCTAATTCAGGGTCCATAACAGTTGACAGGTGTTTTAAAAGAATGTCATTTTGCAGCATACTGATATCTTATTATGAAAAGATTACTTATAATAATAAATTTTTAACAAAATACAGTATTTGGTATAATTGATGTATGGATATATCAATAAAATCATCAAGAGTAGTGTTGGCTACTGATAGTGCAGTTAAGAAACTTCAAGAATTAAAGCTTGCTGAAGATTCAGAAAATAGTTTTTTAAGAATGGGAGTAAAACCTGGAGGTTGTTCAGGGTATTCTTATGAAATGTTTTTTGACACAGAAAAATTTGAAGGAGACTCTGTCGAGGAATATGATGGTGTAGATATAGTAGTAGATTCTGAAAGCACATCACACATTCAAGGAGCAACATTAGATTATAAAGAAGGTTTAATGGAAACAGGTTTTTCAATTGACAACCCAAATGTTTCAAGAACATGTGGGTGTGGGAATAGCTTTAGTTAAATTTATATCCAACTGAATGAACAGTTTTAATCCAGTCTAATCTATTTTCACCTAGTTTAGATCTTAATCTTCTAACGTGGACATCTACTGTTCGAGCGCCTCCAAAATAATCGTAACCCCAAACCTTTTCTAATAGCTCCTCTCTAGACCAAACGTTCTCTTGATTTTCAATAAAAAATTTCAATAATTCGTATTCCATAAAAGTTAAATCTAAAAGAACCCCATCAATTATTGCTTCATAAGTTTTTAGATTTATTACCAAGTCTTTAAATTCTAATTTTTCTGCACTGCTATCACCCAATAATGAGTTTATTCTTGCGGTTACTTCACTGATACGACTTTTGTTTGAAACTACTTCAATCCTGTCATTGCTTATTAAGTCAACAGCTTGATCAAACTCTTTATTGTTGGCAATTATTAAAGTTGGCAATGGTTTACTTGAAGTTTCTATATCTGATAGATCTTTCTTTGTTTCTCCATATTTTGAGAGGGAAGTTAAAACAATGTCAACTTCGTTTTGACTCTCCAGTTTCTTTAGTGACAGTTTATTTACACCAATATTTTCAAATATTGCTAAAAAATCACTATGTTCTTTATCTAAATTTATATAACCATTAATCATTATCTTGAAACAATAATTTAATATCTGGGAATTCCAAATATTTAAATTAAATACTACATTAGTAAATATGAAAATAAAAGCAGAATATATATGGATTGATGGTAAAACTCCTACCAGTAAATTAAGGAGTAAAACAAAAATAAT
>LULN01000070.1_pt1 | contig 17346 bp, 21 predicted proteins | sample 728131 | NCBI WGS metagenome assembly LULN01 (sample SAMN03860288, study PRJNA289734) | marine metagenome | biome: seawater column; feature: ocean; material: water; isolation source: Red Sea water column Station 149 - depth 100m | place: Saudi Arabia: Red Sea | collected 2011-10-15 | depth 100 m
CCAGCAGAAGGACCATCCTTTGGTGTTGCACCTGCAGGAACATGAAGATGTACAAAATTTTCTGCAAAAAATTTTTGTATATTTGATATATGCAGGTACTATTTAGTTTTCACTGGGGGTTAGTCTTTGGTATAAGGCATTACCACCCAACAGAGCAAAACCCATATCAAGAGGCCCAATTCTTTCTAGGGCCATTATGTATAACCTTAATGGATGGTAATGGAGAGACTTGATAAATATAATTATGACGTTGAGATTAGGCGTGTTGTTGACGGAGACACTGTTGATGTTATCATTGACCTTGGATTTAAGACTTATGTTAAGAGGAGAATACGAATGTATGGGATTAATAGTCCAGAAAGTAGAACTAGGGATTTAGAAGAGAAGGCTAGGGGTATAGCTTCTAAAGAAAGGCTTGAAGAGCTACTGGAGGATAATAAAATTGTTATGAGGTCATGGGGGTCTGGAAAATATGGACGCACCCTGGGGGAGTTATTTATAGAAAAGGAGACAGATTTTGGTCCAGACTTCACAAACATCAACCAATTATTAGTAAAAGAGGGGTTTGCTGAACACTATATGGGAGGTAAAAGATAATTCGTATATTTGCAAAATGAGAAAATACTTATATTTTAGAGCTATAGCGGCATTAGCGAATGATGATTCAAGTGCTGATTCTGTACTTATTCCTGCCGAAAGACTAACAGGGATGTATCCTACTTCAGATACTGCATTAGCTATGATATTTCAGTCGATAAACCCATTTCTTAGTGATGGTCAAGATGGTAACTTTGCTAATAATGAAAGAATAGTATTAACAGTTGCTACTAATACACATAAAATCGTTATGCGTGAGATTATAAAAGAAATAGAATTTGGAAGAAATCCTTTTATTACTGTTTATGATACTTGTGCCGATGAGTTTCGAACTGGTGGACAAAATGCACAAACTCTTCATCATTACATTGAAGGTTGTTCTGCTCCTTCTTTACAAGCAATTTTTAGTTAGTGATTATGGATTATAATATAATATTTAAAAATCATCTAAAAGTAAACTTAGGTCTTTTCACTGGAGATGAGGGACAGCCCACTATTACAATGAAATATTTAGATTCGGGTGATTTACATACAGTAATTAATAATGATGGCGAAGCAGAAGACCTTGACCCAGGAAAGAACTATTTAGAGCAATATCAAGATTATAGAAGTTCCAAAGATAATATTGGTAGGATAAGGAAAATAAACTTAAAAGATAAAGTATATTATTATAGTGCTTTTGTTAGAGATGAGTTTGGTTATCCCAAAAGACAAAGTTTAGGTAATCTAAATACTCTTACAAGTGCTACAGCATTAAGACTAAGTAATAATCTACCTCAAGATTGGGAGGATACTTGTAAGGCTAATGGAGGATTTACAAATGTATTTGCATATTTAACTAATGCCAAAAGAAATTTTCCAAGAGTTTTCAGTTATCCAATAAGTTTATATAGAGGAGGTCATACAAACTCTGAACATACTCTTTCTTTATTCTTTGAAAGGTTAGGTAAATACGATGAAATATATATTCAATTACATTGGAGAGAACATACTAGCTTTTTAAAAAAGTTTCATACAAAACTTAGAGAAGCTAAAGAAGATATAGAGTTTGCTGAAACTAATTGGAATATGGGTTTTAAATCTACTGTAATAGAGGTTATATCATGTTTAACAACAGGGTATTCGGATGGCTTTGATGACTTAACACAGTATTAGTACAAAATTTAGTATCTTTGATAAATGATTTCAATAAGAACTCAGTATGGAAGCATTGACGGCACTACAGCTAGAGGTCTTTCATATACAGTATTTTCTAAAAACTTTAAATCTATAGTAGACAGAGAAGAGTCTATAGTAATGGATATATTGGAAAGGGGGTACGATATATTGGATAGAAAATTATATTATGTGGGCGGAGGTGTTCAAAAGGGGTCTGAAACCTTTTTAAATCTTGGTTCGGGTAATTATGCATACGAATCATATGAGTATGTTGAACACGGAATTTGGAAATTAAAATTTAAAATTAAATAAAATGGCTACATTAACAGTTACAGTTTCAGAGAACATAATCTTACAAGGAAGAAATCATGGAACTACAAACACAAAATCAATAACAGGAGTTACAGAAGTTTTTAAAAGAATAGTGGGTTTAGACGCCACTAATGATGTGACTTTATATTCTTGTTCTGCGGGAGCTGCAGAAGGAGGGGCGACATTTGATTCAGACAACCTTAAATACGCCAGAATAACTAACGTTGGAAGTAATGTTGCTAATATAAGTGTTAGTACAAAGTCTGACGCAGGAGTTATGTGGCATCAACTTGGTGCTGGATGTTCATTTTTAATATTTGACCATCAAGGCTCTTTTGATATGGCAGCCACTGATGTTGCTAAAGCGGCTGTTGCTCTTGCAACTCCAGCTGATGATGTTGCTGCGGTAACAGCATATTCAGCATCGTCAACAACGAAGGTTGAGGTTTTAGTCTGTCAGTAATGTATTTACTGAAAATAGACAAGCGGGGAGATGTTATCCGAGAGGATGATGGAATGTTTGCAATACCTGAGTTTCGCGACTTGGTGGAGCAGAAGGGGTATGGAATGAAAGCAATGTTGTGGGTTGCACTAGTTTGTGATTATGATTCTCCATATAGACACTTTGTGGAACGGGAAAGAATCAAATCAGTGAGCAAGATTATATTTGATACTTATAATTGGAGTGGTATTAAAAATAAAAAAATTGCTAGCGCAATTAATAAGTATAAAGAGCTTCAGTTTGACCCGCTAGATGCTCAACTTATTGCATTTAATGAAAAAATTGATGAATACACTCGTCTTATGAGAAATGTTGAAATTAATGAAGATAATGCAGAAAGTATGCAAAAGATAATGATTGGTATTGATAAAGTTCTTAATACTAGACAGAAACTATTAGATGCCATAGAAAGAAGAGGTGACAGAAAAAAAATACAAGGGGAAGCTAAAATGAGCTATTTAGAAAATATGATGAATATTAAAAATAATATATAATGGCTAATAAAAAAATAAAAATAGGGGACAAAAAATATGTAAGGGATGGTAATCATTTTATAGAAGAAGACAAGTTAAATGCCTATAAAGAGAGAATGAGAACTTTTGGTAAAATAGGTGGTAGACTTAGTGAAGCTAAAGGTCCAGAAAGTGATTATAAAGAACATGGGCAAAAAGATTAATATAAAAAAATATGCTCCCATTGTTTATGAGGGCATACCTGATTTAGACCCCGAGTCAATGTCATACCAAGAGTTTTGGGATGAACAAACTCATAGGTGTATGCATGGGTATAAACCTAAGGGGATGGATAAAATAACAGGAAAACACTATTATTATCTTAACTTTTATAAGATACTTGGTAATAGTGGTGATGATATGGGTAATAGAAAGACTCTTATAGCTCCATGGTATAGAGATATGGATAAAGAGTATTTTGATTTATTCGAACAGTGTAAGAATGAAGAAAAAGGAATGATTGTTATTAAAGCTCGGGATAAGGGTTTTAGTTATATGAATTCTGCTTTATGTGCACACGAATATACATTTTATCCATATAATGAAGTAGGAATTGCTGCAGGATTACAAATAACTGCAGATTCGTTCTTTGACAAAGTGAAAAAAGGTTTAAATGCTCAACACATGAATTACAAACATTCTGTGCTGAAAGATACATCTGATATTTTACGTTCTGGATATAAACATAAAACCAAAGATGGTAAGTGGGAAATTGGAGGTTATCAATGTGCTATACATTGTAGAACAATGTCTAATCCTGAGGTTTTTAAAGGTGAACGTTTAAGTGTTATGATATTTGAAGAGGCTGGTGAATTTAAAGAACTTCTTAATGCTTATATGTCATCAAAGGCATGTTTCATGGATGGTAATATTCAATTTGGAGTTCCTGTAATTGGAGGAACAGGTGGTGATATAGAAGAGGCTTCAAAAGATTTTATGGATATGTATTATAACGCGGAGGCTTTTAATCTTATTCCAATGTTTATTCCAGCATCTATATGTTATTATGGGTTCTTTGATATAAAAACTGGAATTAGTGATGAGAAGAATGCTAGAAAAAAGATATTAGATGACAGAAAGCAATTAGAAGGAAAAGATAATAGAAAGGCTTATAATCTTCATATTCAAAACTATCCTTTAACTATTGAAGAAGCTTTCTTAAAAACTAAAGGAAGTAGATTTGATTTATCTCTTATTAATGCTCAAAGGAGTAGAATAATGAGTAAACAGAAATATCAAGACCAAATACAAAGTGGAAGGCTAGAATGGATATTTGATAATGAAGAAGGATTTACTAATAATGTAGAATGGATAGCTGACCCAAATGGTCCATATCAAATAATAGCTCATCCTGAACTAGATTATGTTGGACTAGATATTGGAGGAATTGATTCTTATGACCAAGACATAGCAGAATCCTCAACATCAGAAGGTAGTGCTTTGATATACAGAAGATTTGTTTCAACAGATATTGCCAGTGATTATATAATAGCAGAATACACAGAGAGACCTGAAACAGCAGAAATGTTTTGGGATGGATGTTTAAAACTTGCTGTATATTACAATGCTAAAATGCTTGTAGAATACACCAAAATAGGTATTTTAGATTATTTTAAAAGACAAAAGGCTTTAAGATATTTAAAAGAAAAACCTAAAACTGCTCACGCGCCTGGAACTGTTACTAGAAATAGATATGGTTTACAAATGAATAAACAAACAAAGGCGGTAATGGAACAGTACATGGACGACTATATTAAAACAAATGTTGATGATATATGGTTCATAGAATTATTAAATGAACTTGCAGATTATGGAACTAGAAACACGGATAGGGCTATTGCTTTTGGATTATGTCTAGTTCATAATATTGATATATTTCAAATGCAGGTTAGAGAAAGAGAAGAACAAAAAGAAAAACTCGGATTTATTTATTACAAAAAAGAGGGTAATAGATTAATCCCATATAAAGAATAGTTATGCCGTATACAAATTTTCCTAGACAGATACTTAGCGATAAAGAAAAGGACCAAAAGTGGTGTGAACAAAACTTAGACGCAATGTCAATGTATCTTTCTAATTATCAAAACAATCTATATGTAAACGATAGATATAAAGATATACGAAATTATCAAGCTTATCATGGTCATTTTGACCCCAAAGATTATGAATATATAACTGACCAGTATGGAACACCGTTTCCAGCAAGAATGACTAACTACAATATAGTTGCTCCAAAAATAGATTTACTTACTAGTGAAGAGATGAGAAGACCCTTAGAGTCTAGAGTTACATCTATCAATAGAGAAGCTATGAGTAGAAAAGAGGATGTTAAAATTTCTCTTAAAATGAGGGAACTCTTAGATGAGAGAGTGGCAGAACTTAAAAAAGCTACAGGAATAGATTTTAAATTAGATAATCAAGAAATGCCTATTCCTGACGATATAGAGCTTTATATGAAGTATACATATAAAGAAATGATAGAAGAGGTGGCTGAAGATGGATTAGAATATTTAATAGAAAATTATAATTGGAAAGATGTTTTTAAAAATGGTTTTAGAGATTTTCTTGTAACAGGAAAAGTTTTCTATAAAGTAGATATTTTAAATGGAGACCCTCATATAAGACGTGTTGACCCTAGAAATATAGCTTATGATGCTTCAGGAGAAAATGATTTCTTAGAGGATGCTCAGTGGGTGGTAGAACAAAGATGGCTTTCTATAAATGAAATATTAGATGAGTTTAGAGACCAGTTAACAAAGGATAATATATTAGAACTTGAAAAAATAAGACATATATCTTCTGGGAGTGAACTTGCTCATTATAATAAAACTTTAGAATGGATTAATTACGATTCTTCTACTGGATTGAGAATCAGAGTTATTCATGGGGAGTGGAAATCTATAAGACCTCTTAAATTTAAAATATCTCCAAATAAATATGACCCTGAAAAACCTTTTAGAAAATTAGTTGGAGATAACTACAGGGCAAGAAAAGGAGAGAAGATAGAAACTAAATATGTAGATGATATTTGGCAAGGAACTAAAATAGCAGGACAAGTATTAGTTGATTGTAGACGAAGACCAAATCAAGTTAGGTCTGTAGACGATGCTGGACCAACTCCACTTTCATATACTGGATGTTTACATAATATGTCCGCAGGTAGAGTTACAGGTCTTGTTGATGTTGTTAAACATATACAAGTTCTTTATAATGTAGTTATGTATCATATAGAACTCACATTGTCTAGAGCTGGAGGCAAAGCTGTTGTTTATGATGTGTCTCAAATGCCTTCTAATATAGGTATGGATATGCAAACTGTATTGTATCATATTAAAAACGATGGTATTATACCTATAAACTCAAGAGACGAAGGAGCGGATACAGCTAAATTTAATCAATTTCAACAAGTTGACTTTACATTGTCAAATTCTGTTCAACAATTAATAAATCTTAAATTAATGTTAGAACAAACAGCTGGTCAAGTATGTGGTATATCTCCACAAAGAGAAGGAGCTGTTTCTCAATATGAAGCTGTTGGAAACGTTCAAAGAACTGTAATCCAATCTAATTTAGTAACAGAAAGTTGGTTTTATCAACATTCTCTTGTTAAAAAGTCTGTTTTAGAAAGAGTTTGTAACTTAATGAAGATAGCTTGGTCGGAAGGTAAAAAGGCTGCGTTTGTTCTTGGTGATGGAGCTTATAAAATGATTAATATATTTCCAGATATATCTCTTAATGATTATGGAGTACATCTTGGTACTGGAGAAAAAGATGACGCGATTAAACAATCTCTTGTTCAATTATCTCAATCAGCATTACAATCTGGTCAAATTGGATTATTAGATGTTGTTAGAGTATTAAAGGCTGATTCTTTAACAGAAGCTGAACACGTTCTAGAACAAGGTCTTGAGGCTATGCAAGAACAACAAAAAGTTGTACAAGAACAACAAGCTCAAATGCAACAAGCAGAAGCTCAAGCGAAAGAGGCTGAATTAAATCATGAGAAAGAAATTAAACAAATTGATGGAGAATATAAGGTTAAGGCCGCTGAAATTAATGCTGAAGCTAGAATTCAAGCTGCTGAAATAGAAACAATGGCCAGAAGAGAGATTTCTGATAGTCAGACTAGGTCGAAATTTAATGAAATGGCTCTTGAGGCTGACTATAAAGAACAGGAGGAAAAAAGGGTAGATAAGAAAGAAAGACTTAAAGAAAGAACAGCCAAAAAAGAAGTTAAATAATTTAATTATCTTTGTAAAAAAAGTAGGAACTAAAATTTTAAATATGAGCGAGGAAAATAAAACAGGCGAAAACTTAGTAGAGCAAGTTGAGCAAGAAACGGTTGAAACTAAAAATGAATCAGGTTTTGACCCAAAAACTTTTATGTCTACGGATGTGGCAGAAAAGGCAGAAGAAATAAAAGACGAAAAACCTAAAGAGGAAACAAAGGTTGAACCAGAAGAAGAAGGAGATGGATTTAAGTGGAATAGTGTTGAAACTGAGACTGAGACTAAGGAGCAGGCTCCTGAAGATGTTGATTGGGATTCTACTCCTGAAAGTAAGGATAAACCTGAGGTTAAAGAAACTGAAACTAAACCTGCTGAGGTTGACTGGGTTTCTTTAGCAAAGGAACTGGGTGTTGAGGCTAAAGACAAAGAAAGCTTAAAAGCTGCTGTCACTCAAGCCATGAAACCCGAACCCAAGTCAGAAACTTTAGATACCCTAAAGGGATATTTAAAAATGACTGATAGAGATTTGGTTTTAGCAGATTTAAAAGCTTCAGGTATGGAAGAAATGGAGGCTAAAGAAACTTTAGTTAGAATTGAAGATTCTGGTCTCTTAAAAAGAGAAGCTACACAAGCTAGAAAGCAAATAAACGACTTTATTTCTAATGAAAGTGATAGACTTAGAAAAGTAGAAAAAGAGCGGGTAGCTCAACAAAGAAGAGAAGACCAGGAATCAAGAGCTAGTCTTCAATCTTATTTAAAAGAAAAGGAGGATTTTTTCGGTGGTAAAATAAATAACACAGAAAAAAAAGACCTTTACCAATATATAGTGTCTGGGGAATTTGCAAAAGAAGTATATGGTAATCATGCCAATGTTGCGGATGCCGCTTTCTTATGGAAATATAAAGATAAAATTTTCAAGATGCTACAAGGCCAAGGAATGGAAAAGGGTAAGGCTGCTGTCTTAAACAAAATAACTAATCCAGACCTTGGAAGAAGAAGTAGGAACGTGGACACCACAAAAGGTGATGGCTTCGACCCTACTGAATTTTTGAAGTAATGAATAAAGATGCGATGCGATTTTATTTGTTATAGTGAATTTAGTTTATAACAATTTAAAATTATTTAAAAATGGCTGCAACATTAAACCTTTATAAAGGTACATACGGCAAGGATACAACAGACGAAACGGCCTTAGTGACCAATCTGTTAAAATATCCAGAAATAGGTAAGAAACTTATCTCGCAATATCCTAGATATACTCTAACATACTTGTTAGAAGCTGCAGGGCGTAACGCTGCGGAAAAAGTAATTGGTGACTATGCTTTCGAATGGAAAGTAATGGGTAGATACAGAAAACCAGCTAAATTAGATGCTGCGTTTACTGGAGCTGCTGCTGGGTCTACATTTACTTGTACATTTGACCACGATACTTCTAATGGTATTTATGGTAACAACTTAAATGTAAACGACCTTGTTCGATTTAGCGATGGTTCTACTGCAATGGTAACAGATGCAGGAACTCCAACGTCTTCACAAAACGTTGTTACATTTAGAGCTATTGATGCTACAACTTCTGCTGGAACTGCTTCAGCTGCGGGTGATGTAGTTGGTTGTATTGGTAATGCATTTAATCAAGGTTCGTTAGCGTCTGAGGTTGGGCAAAACTACGCTTACCCAGATACTTACAAGAACTGGTTAACTCTATCTCGTAAAAAATGTAAAATTATGGGAACTGATTTAACTGATGTTACTTGGATTGAGTCTAATGGACACCGATTATGGTATTTCACAAAAGAGCAACAAATGACTGACCAATTTATGTATGAATTAGAATTACAAAGATGGTATGGTAAAAAATCACGAACTGCTGGTGGTAACACTTATCCTGGTGACACTGGTCTTGGTGATACTGCTACTAACTTTGTTTCTGGTATTCCAATAATAGGTGATGGTCTATTAGCTCAAGTTGATGACTCTAACGCTGCTACATATACTGCTGGCGCATTAACAGAAGAAGATATTGTTAACTTCTTAGGTGTTCTTTCTAAAAACGCTTTAAATAACGAAGGTAATGTTTGGACTGTGTTCACAGGAACACAAGGACGAATTGACTTCCATAGAGCAATGAAAGACTTGTTAGTCGCTCAAGGTGCTGGTGGTGCTGGTACATTTGCTTCTAAAGGTGGAGCTCCTGTTTCATTAGGTGCTAACTTTACTGAGTATAATGTTATGGGTAATAAAATGATATTATCTTACTGTCCAGTATTTGATGACCCGAATTTACATAATGCTATTTCATCTACATTTGATTCTTCAAATGAGTCAGGTAAAATGGTATTCGTAGATATGGGTATGCAAGATGGTGTTAGTAATGTAGAGTTAATCGCTAAAGGTGCTGAAGGTTTTAACAGAAGTTTTGTTAAAAAATATGTACCTGGTATGGTTAACCCTTATGACTATAACTCGATGATGGCTGCAAGTGGTGATGATTTCTTTGAATGTCAAATTCTTTCTGAATCTGGTATTATCTTAAGAAACCCATTATCATGTGGTATATTATCTAATTCGTAAATTTAATTGATGGCACAGGGAGGCTTGCCCTCCCTTTTCCATCTTAACTTTAAAAAAATAAGACAATGAATAAATTTTTATATTTCGCTAACGCTACAGATGATGCGTTATTAATTCCTGCAAGTGGTGTATCTGCTATTGATGTTACGGGTGCTGCACAAATTCAAATCTATTATAAAGATATAACAGATGCTGCTGGAGGTAGTGTTATTGTAAACATTACGTCAGGAAAATGTAAAGAGTTCTTAAAAGCTCTAGGTAAAGCTATTGTTAACACAAGACGTGTTGTAATAGTTGTTGCTGATGATGTTGAAGGAGAGTATTTTACAACTCAAGATTCTAGTGGAACTGCGGTTGCTGCTACAACTTGTGGTACAATAGCTCTTACATAATAAATCAATGTGACGAGGGGGGAACTTAGCCTCCCTCTAATCATTTAAAAATAGGAAACTAAGTGTTAACTTTAAAAATTATTTAAAAATGAAAGATGTATTTACAGTGAAGCGTTCCGCAGATGGCGATGACGTTTTAAAAAAGCTAAACAATCCTTTTGTTAATGTTATTACAACTGGTGATGCAAATTATGCACTAGAAGATATCGAATCAGGATATGTTATAGTGGAGGCTGCCGCAACAGAGGCTAGAACAATTACTCTTCCTGCACCTAGTAGTGGACTCTACTTTAAGGTTATTTGGGGTATTGCTTCTGACGCTGCCGAAACCATAATAACAGCAAAAGCTGCTGCTGACCTTTTTAAGGGTCAAGTTCAGTGGATAGATTCAGACACTGACACAGGAGGCGAGACTTTTGACCTTCAATCAGACTTTTCTGATGACCGTATACTTACGGTTCATGATGATATAGAGCCTGGTTCTTGGGTTGAATTTGTTAGTGATGGTACTTACTGGTATGTTAGTGGTTTAATAAGTGCTACTGTTACTCCAGCGTTTAGCTAGTATTTAAACTATATACTTATCCCCTCTTCGGAGGGGGTGGGTATTATTATTATGGCAAGGACAATATTAAAATATAACGAGTCTACTGGGAGAGTAGAAGAACACTCAGAGTCCACTCCTACGGGGGAGTGTGGTTTATTAATTAAAAAAAGCAGGCCAGGTTTGAAATGGACTCACAAAAATGGCGATAAATTAAAAAAGTAAGTTATGAGCAAAAAAGAACATTTGGTTTTTTATAGAACAAAGAATCCACAAAAAATGAGTTATGTATTTTTTGGAAACTATAAAGACAAAACAGGTAAAATACATACCTACATAGATATTAATGGCTTAGCACATAGGGGTTTCCCTAATACTCAGCCTGTAATAAGATTAGATATTACACAACCTCATCATAAATTAATAGATGATTTCTTAATAAACCACCCATTAGTTAATAATGGTGCTTGGCTTAGAGATGATTCTATTTTAAGACAAGAAGAAGAGGCACACGCTATTATGACATCAGCTAATGCTGTTATGGAAGCTGCTAAATTAAATATGAAAGAAACTAGAGATTTAGCAAGACTATTGGGCCTTAATCTTGATTCAAGAGACGATATTTTAAAGGCAAGAGTATTAAAGATAGCTGCTGAACAACCAACTAACTTTACGTCTTTATGGTTTGATGATGATAGAATTTATAGGTTGTTTGTAATGGAGGCTCAAGAAGCAGGTGTTATTAAGTGGGAGAAAGATGTTTTTAAGTATGGAACAGAGACTATCGGTTTATCTGAAGACCAAGTTATTAAATGGTTAAAAGATAATAAAGATATCTTCGCTCTACTTAAAAGTCAAATGAGAGGAGATAAAGGTGTTGAGATGGATTTAGTAGAACAAAAAGCAGAGGCAAAGGGAAAAAAGAAGAAGTAATATAAATTATTAAAATATGCCCGCTACAATAAATAGCCTTAATGGTGCTATAAAGAGAGTTCGTTTATTATTAGATAAGTCGGACTCTCCTTATACTACAACAAAAGAAATCATTAGATTTTTACAAATATCTGTAACTGAATATATTCAGGAAAGATTAGATTTAGTGGGTTCTAGCCAACAGGTGAGAGATGAATTGGGCGGGAGTATTAGAGAAGTTTCATATATATCTCCTTCATGGAATGTAACTACTGGATTAAATCAAGGTAATTTTGTTGGTCCAGCTGGAGATAATTATATGCAATTATATGGTAATTTATTTTTTTGGATAAGAGATGGTGTAAGAGGTAATAATGCTGTTAGAATATATATAGCTCCAAGTAGTTCAACTTTAGATTTTTCAGGAACAACTGGGGATTTAAGTACTGTTGTTCCTTATAATACAACGGGTGATGAAGACGATAATACAACAATGCCTATATTACAGGGGCGAGGAACTGTTGATTTTGCTCATTTAATATCAATTACTATAAAAAGGTCTAGTGAGGACTATAAAGAGTCAATTACACAAGATGTTGATGGTGTAGCTAATGAATATACAATAACTATGCCTTACGAAAGTAATCCAATTTACACCCCTGTTAAAATCACAGAATTGGATGATTTAGAATCTATTTTAAATGACCCATTTAATAAGCCTACTATAGATGAGCCTAGGGCTGTTAGAAAGGGAAATTATTATGAAATATATCCATCAACTGAATTTATTAATGAAAATGTTGCACATCAAACAGGTTTAAGGCCCAATATTATGAGAATTGTGGTAACTTATGTTATGTTAGATGCTAGTTTTATGGTAAACCCATCTGGTGAGATAGAAGGTGATAATTTAAGTAATAGGTCAATAACAAGATTTCCTAATCAATCAAGAGAAGAAATTTGTAATATAGCTGCAAGGAAAATAATGGCAGTGCTAGCAGATGAAAGATATAATGCTGCAAGTGTGGAGACTCAAGAAATGAGAAAATAATTTGCTCCCTGCTTTTTGGTAAGGGGTTGAGTTCGCTCGCCCCTTATCTTTTTAAAAATTAAAATTATGACATTAAACGAAATAGCATATAATATTAAAAACATTGTTGAAGGGGGTGTTCATGGTGAAGATTCTAATATATCTCTTCGTCAAATAAAAGCTATGATACATTATCATAGGGGACAATTGCTATATAAAATAACTAATGATGGTAAGAATTTTTCAGAAAGAATGATTAGTCATTATAGAGCAACTATAACTAATGCCTGGATGCCTATGCCTCAAATACTTGGATTTACAAATAATAGAGCTTTAATTTCCATTACATTAGAAAATGAAGATGCTTTACCAAGTAAAGATGTAAATTTATCAATGGGAACGATTGTTCCATTTTACACAGAAGAAGAATCTCAATTTCATATAAATTCTAGATTTGCTCCTTCTTCAGATAAAATTTATGCAGTAATAGATGGAAGTGCTAGTAGATTAAGATTTTTTAAAGGGGTAGACTCATATGGGGGTGGTGTTATGATGCTTAAGTATATTGCGGCTAAACCAGCTGATGGAAATATGGAATATCCATTACCTCCTGAACTTATTTCAACATTAGTAACTAGTATTTTATCAACAGAATTTAAAATGATGTTGTCAGTTGGGGATGATGTTGTAAATGATTCTAGAAATTTAAAATCAGGACAACAAAAAAAGGGAACTTCTGATTCTGAAAAAAGAAAAAAGTTAAATGAATTATTAAGTGATTAGTGAGCAAATTTAAATTTAAAGATAAATATTTCTTTTTAAGAGATGTTTATGATAAAATAAAGGGGACAATAAAAATAAAGGGAGCTGTAAGAGATAGGCGGATTTCTTATAGAGAATATAGAGATATTGTTAGTAAATATTTTGATATTCTTATTGAAGAGGTTGCTGAGAATAGAAATAGGGTACAGCTTCCATATAAATTTGGAAGTGTTTATATTAAAAAATGTAAACATAGAAGAGCGTTTCATATTAGATTAGATGTTAATGAAACAGCTAAACGCGGAGAAATTGTTAAATATAAAGTCCCTATTTTAGATGATTATTATAATAAACTTGTATGGATAAGACCTTTTAGATTTTGTAAATGTAAAATGGTTCCATTAAGTAGATTTAAAAATGTTATTAATAAAATAAAAGAATATTAATGAATCAAGGAGAAAGAGTAAGTGTTAAACGAGTTGTTGCTAATGTTATTAGAAATTTAGATATTTCTGACGCCTCTAGAAGTTTTTTTAATTTTGTAGAATGGGCTTTTGAGGCAGAAAAGAAGATAGGTTCTTATAAAACATTTGTTAGAAAATTTGCTACATTACCAGTTGCAAATAAACAAGCTGCATTACCTAATGATTTCTTAAGTGTAATCGATATTAAGGATGCTAGTGGAACAGATGCTACTAATTATTTTGAAGCTAATTCAGCAACTTTTCCAGATAATACAACTAGAGAAAGAAGATACTATATAACAGATAGTACGATTAATTTGTCAACAGGGAATCCATCAAGTATAGATATATCTTATTATGCAATAGATACTGATGACGAAGGATTTCCAACTATAGCTGCTAATCATGAAGATGCTGTTTCTGCTTATATAATGTGGAAGTATAAGTCTAGAGATTATTATAATGGAAAACTTCAAAGATATATTTATATAGACATGAAACAAAATTGGTCACAATTATGTGCTCAAGCTAGAGGTAATGACTCAATGCCTTCTCCGAATGAAATGAAAAAGGCAGCAAAAATTTGGAATAATTTAATTCCTGTTAAAAGTTATAATGGTTTATTGAATTTATAATGGCTAAAGAATCTGGAAAAAGAGAACCAAATGTATTTATAAAAGGTATGAATATGGATTCTATTGAATCTTTTCAGCCTAAAGATACTTATAGATTTGCTAAAAACGCAAGGCTTACTGGGTACACTCAATCTAGTGGCTCAGATATGTTTGCTATACCTTCTGCAGAAGGAGGTATGGTTAGTGGTCTTTCTCCTTATCCTAGTGATAGAATGGCTCTTAATTTAAATATGCTTATAGCTTATTCAGATGCTGTACATTCTCTAGGAAATTATGAAGCTTGGGAAATAAATGAAGCAATATATTTATTAACAGGACAGGCGGTTCCTTTTTGGGTTGGATTTCAACAAGAAGATGCCTTTTTAGAAGGAACCATAAGGATTAAATTATATAATTCAAATGGCGATGGAAATGCACCAGATTTAGCAGATGGAGATGAAAACTATTTTCTTATAGAACAAAATATTAACGAACAATACTTTCAGCAATATTTTTTCCTATTTTCAAATCTTTACAAGCCAATGTAACGGCTGTTGGTTTATTATTAACTACATCAATTGCAAAACTCGGTCCTGAGAGTATTGCAATTGGATTGTCAGGAAAAATACTTTCGGCTATCTGGCTCATTAAACTTAAGGACGAGATTTCAATACCTTTTGAGCAGAGTATTATTGGTGTCTCAGATTTAAGAGTTTTTGAAACCTCTAATAAAGTTTCTCTTGTATATTGAGCAGGAGAAACAACAAGTAGTAAATCACAATTAGTAATTTGCTCAAGATTATTGAACGCAACAATTAAATCAGACAGTTTAACATTAGGTAAGAAAACATCATTTTCATGAGAAGAATTAATACTGTTTACAACTGCGCTTTCTTTTGCCCATAAATTAATTTGATGACCTTGCCGACTCATTACTTCGGCAAGGGCTGTACCCCATGCGCCAGCTCCGACAATAGAAATATTTCTATAATTATCCTGTATCATAGTGCGTTAACTTCTTCTAAGGGCCACCTAGCTTTAGCAGAAACATCTAATGTATTTAAAAGGCCTTTATCGACTCTTAAACAACCTGCCCAAGCTATCATAGCTGCGTTATCAGTACAAAGTTCAATTGGCGGAGATGTAAAATTCATATCATTTTCCTGAGCTAAATTATTTAACCCATTTACGATTTTTTTATTAGCAGCAACTATTAAACAGTCAACAATCGCTTTTTGATAAGATGCAGCCATATTTTGCATTGTTACATTATCGACAGGCTCTAATGTTCTAGATAGTCTTATTAAGGCTGTTTTGAGTCCCGAAAAAGAAAAGTTACAATTATTTTGACCAAGCAATGGTTTAGGCAAATCGAAAGAATCTTCGTCTCCCTTTTTGGCTAATTTCTCTAATGCTGGACCACCCGGGTAACCTAATCCCATAAATTTTGCACCTTTATCGAATGCTTCACCTACGGCATCATCTAATGTTGTTCCAAGTTGAGAGTATTTTCCGAGATCTTCAATAATAAGAAGTTGGCTGTGCCCTCCAGAGATTAGCAATAATAAATATGGAAATTCAACATTATCTGTAAGTACTGGTGTGAGAGCATGACCTTCTAGATGATTTACAGATATAAGAGGCAGCCCAGTCGAAATCGATAAGCCTTTTGCATAGGTTAGGCCAACTATTAAACCACCAACTAGTCCTGGACCTGAAGTTACAGCTATTCCATCAATTTCTTTTAAATTTTTTTTTGCCTCTATTAGAGCTTCATCAACTAAAGTATCCAAGTATTCAATATGAGAATTTATCCCTTCTAACTCTAAATTTTCCACCAATTCCATCTATCTTAAGTAAAAAACTACCTAAAGAAGCTGATGTAATCTCAACTGATCTACCTTTTAAGGCTTTTGGCCCTCTATAAGGGGTTGAATCCACCTGCTTCCAAACTTGTCCATTCTCTAATTCAATTTTAATCTTTCCAAAGTTTACCCATTCATTTTTCTTTATAGTTGATGAAAGTGAATTTAAGCTTTCATTTTCTTTACTAGCTATAGGATTTACATTTTGTAGAACACCGAAAGAATCTTCTTTTTTTTCTTTTTCAATTCTTTTAATTTCTATTTCTCTATCTTCTTTATCAAGAGTTGCAATAGGGAAAACTTTTTCTAATTTTTCTACATTTTTTTCAAAACAATCAATTTTATCTTCATCATTATCAATATTCTTACATTCAATAATATCAGAAATTACATTTGCCTCTTTTTGGTTAATAGCAAAAGCGCTTAATGGGATAATAAGCAAAATTGTATATATAAATTTTTTCATATTTTTTTTTGTAACCTTAACATTTTAATCATAGATACTATATAAGAGAAGTAATCAATATCTTTTAATATATTTTGATTGGAAAATTAGCTTATGAATAGACTTAAAGAACTAACTGGAAAATTAACTATTCTGTCATTCCTGTTTTTTTCACCTTTGGAATTGATAGGAGAGGATAATCTTGCAAGCACTGAAAATGCAGATATTGAAGTCATATATTCAGATAATTATCTAAAAGATGGTGATGAGCTAATTCTTGGTTTGAGATTCAAGTTAACTCCAGGATGGCATATATATTGGAAAAATCCAGGTGATTCTGGTTTACCACCTGAAATAGAATGGAATTTACCTGAAGGTATTGAATTCGAAGAAATATTGTGGCCATCTCCTGAGCTTGCCCCTCTGGATCCATTAAC
>LULN01000619.1_pt1 | contig 17290 bp, 16 predicted proteins | sample 728131 | NCBI WGS metagenome assembly LULN01 (sample SAMN03860288, study PRJNA289734) | marine metagenome | biome: seawater column; feature: ocean; material: water; isolation source: Red Sea water column Station 149 - depth 100m | place: Saudi Arabia: Red Sea | collected 2011-10-15 | depth 100 m
GTCCCACGACGTTGCCGCCACCGCCGAGGGTGCGCAGCAGCCCCCACGCCGCCGTGACGCCGAAGCCGACCAGGCCCCACACCACCTGCTGGACGCGGACGTCGTGGACGGTGAGGTCGAGGCCGGCCCGCTCGAGCCGGCGCCGGACGGAGGTCGCCCCGCCCAGCACCCGCTCGACGCCGTCGGCCAGCGCCCGCAGGACCGGCCCGTAGACGGCCACGGCCGCGCCGACGAGTGGAGGTGCGGGTTGCCTGCTCGGGCTCGCGGTCGGAGACACCTGGGGCAGGTCGCGGACGTAGGGCAGCACCCGGTCCGAGAGCTGCGCGCGACCCATCACCCGCAACCGGGCGATCACCAGCAGGAGTCCGGCACCCAGCGTGCCGCCGAGGACCGCTCCCCACAGGGCCGCGGTCACGACAGGATCCTCCGCTCCACGGGCAGTCGACCGATGCGCATCATCAGCCGGTAGGCGACCAGGCACAGACCGGCACCCACCGCGAGCACGACCACCCCGGCACCCGATGCGTAGCGCCGGATCACCTCGGTCTGGAACGACATCAGCAGCAGGACGACCCACGGGGCCGCGACCGCGAGGCGGGCGCCGTTGACGGTCCACGCTTGGCGGGCCTCGAGCTCGGAGCGGGTGCGGGCGTCATCGCGGAGGTAGCCCGACAGGTTGCGCAGCAGCCGCCCGAGGTCTCCCCCGCCGACGTCGCGGGCGACCCCCAGGCTCTCGCACACGCGATCCCCGACGGGGTCGGCGAGCCGTGCCTTCAGCCGGTCCAGGCAGTCGCCGAAGCGGCCGCTGACCTGGTAGTCCAGACCGAAGGCGGTGAAGGCGTCGCGGAGCGGCTCCGGGCCCCGGACACCGAGCCCGGCCACGGCGTCGGGCAACGACATGCCTGCGCGTACGGCGGAGGCGAGGTTGTCGACCGCGTCGGGCCAGACCTCGGCCAGCTCGCGCTGTCGGCGTACGGCACGGCCGCGGACGACCGCGAGCGGGAGGTAGCCCGCGATCACCCCGAACGCCAGCGCCACCGTCGGGGTGCCGGAGGCGACCTGGACCACGAGCGCGGCGAGCACGGCACTGGAGGCGCAGAGGGCGACCAGGGAGGTCGGGGTGACGCTGGTGATGCCGGCGGCGGCGAGCGTCCGGTCGAGCCGACCCGGCCCCTCACGGGTGGGTCGAGCGGTGCGCGGGACGGCGAAGGCCGACCAGATCAGCAGCAGCCCGATGCCGACGCCGAGCCCGACGAGGGCGCCCATCAGCCCTCCCCCAGCAGCCGACGCAGGTCGAGGCCGACCCGCTCGAAGCGTTCGGGGCGGGGTGGCGTGCCGTGCGCGCGGCGCAGCTCCCCGTCGCGGCGCACGAAGACCGGCTCGCACTCGATGACGCCGTTCTCGACGCGACCGGGGACGGCCACGACCTCCTCGACCCGGCGTCGGCCACGGGGGTCGAGCCCGAGGTGGACCACGAGGTCCACCGAGGTCGCGACGGTGGGCACCACGAACCGGTCGGAGATGTTCTCACCCGCCAGGAGCGGGAGGGTGCACATCTTGACCAGGGCCTCGCGGGCCGAGTTCGCGTGCAGGGTGCACATGCCGGGCAAGCCGGAGTTGAGGGCGAGCACCAGGTCCAGGCACTCCTCCGACCGCACCTCGCCCACGATGATCCGTGACGGGCGCATGCGCAGGCTCTCCTTGACCAGGTCGCGCAGCCGGATCTCTCCGGTGCCCTCGAGGCCGGCCTGTCGGGTCTGGAGGGCCACGTGGTCGGGATGGGGGAAGCGCAGCTCGTAGACCTCCTCGGCGGAGATCACGCGCTCACCGCCGGGGACCGCGGCGGCCAGGCAGTTCAGCATCGTGGTCTTGCCCGCCTGCGTCCCGCCGGTGACCAGGATGTTCAGGCCCGCACGCACCGAACCCTCCAGGAAGGCCGCCGCCTGCGAGGTGAGGCTGCCCAGCTCGACGAGGTCTGACAGGCGGGCCGCACGCAGCACGAACTTGCGGATGTTGACCGCCGAGAAGCCGCGGGAGATCCCCTCGAGCACGACGTGCAGACGGTGGCCCTCGGGCAGCATCGCGTCGACGAAGGGGCGCGAGAGATCGATGCGGCGGCCCGACGACTTCAGCATCCGCTCGACGAGCTCGTCGACCTGGGGCCGGGTCAGCATCAGGTTGGTCAGCTCGTGCCGACCACGGCGAGCCACGAAGACCCGGGTGGGATCGTTGATCCAGATCTCCTCGACCGTCGGGTCGTCGAGCAGCGGCTGCAGGGGCCCGAAGCCGCTGACCCTGGCCAGCAGCTCGCCCACGACCGCGTCGGGGTCGGCCAACGGGGCGACGGCGCCGGTCAGGGAGTGGTCGTCGTGGCGGCGTACGACGCCCTCGGCGAGGCGACGCACCACGTCGGCGTCGCGCTGGGGGTCGACCCCCTCGCGGCGGACCAGCTCACGCAGGGTCGCGTCGAGGCCGTCGACGAGCGCGTCGTGGCTGCTGTGCGCGCTCGTCCCTCCGCGTGCGCCGAGGTGGGGCGCACGGGTGTCGGCGTACGCCGAGGCAGGGCTCATCGCCATGGCCGCTCCGTCCCGAGATGAAAGAGTGATGGCCCGTCGAGGGTAGGTGCGCAGACGCATACCCAGGTCCCGGCGACCTCAACCGGCCGGAATCTGTGGATAACTCAGCCACCCCACCCGTCCCACGGGTCGCGGCGGCGTCGAGTCTGTTCGGGATCGTTCGGACACGGCACAAACGCTTGGCATACCCCCGGCAGTACCCGAGCCTTGACCCAGGCTCGGCTCAGAAAGGGGTCCCCCGACATGCCCCACACCACCGCCCGCCAGGCGCGACGTCAGTCTCGCGCCGCCGCCTGGCTGCTCGTCCTGTCCTTCCTCGTGCTGCTGGCGATGGTCGTCCTCACCAGCATCGGCTCACCCGCCTGAGACTCACGCCGCCGCGCTCGGTCGTTCAGCGCTGCGGCAGCGGCGACCGCGCGGCGCGCACCAGCAACCACACGAAGCCGGCCACCACCAGCAGGGCGAAGCCGACCAGCACGAGCACGAGTGGGGCGATCAGGTCGTCGGCCGCACCGCCGCGCAGCGGCCCGAGAACCGGCTCGGCGAGGAGGGAGACGCCCAGCACCATCAGGTCGCCGACCCAGACCGCCCGGGCCAGCCCCGCCTCCGCAGGCAGCAGCGCCGCGACGGCCACGCACGTCGGCACCACCACCAGCGTCTGCAGCACGCCGGTGATCGCGGCCCACCACGACTCGGCGAAGGTCGGATCGGTCACGTCGGGCAGCGAGGCGAGCACTCCCGCCGCCGCGGCCACGGCAGCGATCAGGAACCCGCGGTGCCGCGACGTCAGCGGCACCAGACCGAACGTCATCGCGGCGTACCCCAGCGGGTCCGGCAGCAGGTCGAGCGCGTCGATCCGGAAGTCCAGGACCACCAGCACCATGCCGAGCGCCACCCAGCGCAGACTCCTCACGCGAGGACAGTACGACCACGGGGAGCCGGACGGTCGCCCAACCCACACCTGCGACGCCCGCGGCGCGGTGGCCGCCCCCGATGGCGCGCGCCACGACTCACGTCCGGGCGGGTGGCCCCCACCGGTAAAGTTGAAGATGTGACGACCACGCCTCCGACCCCGACCGAGCCCGTCTTCGACCCCGCCGTCCTCGGCACCCCGGAGCGACCCACCTTCGGGCTGGACACCTTCGGCGACACCGGCACCGAACCTGACGGCACACCCCGCCCGCAGGCCGAGGCGATCCGCGAGGTCGTCGCCGAGGGCGTGCTGGCCGACCAGGTCGGCGTCGACTACCTCGGCCTGGGCGAGCACCACCGCGAGGACTACGCGATCAGCGCGCCCGACGTGGTGCTGTCGGCCATCGCCGGGCAGACCGAGCGCATCCGCCTCGGGACCGGCGTGACGGTGCTGTCCTCCGACGACCCGATCCGGGTCTTCCAGCGCTTCTCCACGCTGGCCGCGATCAGCCGCGGCCGCGCCGAGGTGCAGCTCGGGCGCGGCTCGTTCACCGAGTCCTTCCCGCTGTTCGGTCTCGACCTGTCCGACTACGAGGTGCTCTTCCATGAGAAGCTCGACCTCTTCGCCCACCTGCAGCAGGAGCAGCCGCTCACCTGGCGCGGCAGCGTCCGCCCGCCCCTGGAGGAGCAGCAGGTCTTCCCCCGCACCGAGGCCGGACTGCCCGCCTGGATCGCGGTCGGCGGCACCCCGCAGTCGGTGATCCGCGCGGCGGCGTACGGCTTCCCCCTCGTGCTGGCCGTCATCGGCGGCTCGCCGGCGGCGTTCGTGCAGTTCGCCGACCTCTACCGCCGTGCGCTGGCCGAGTACGGCCGCCCCGAGCTCCCCATCGGCATGCACTCCCCCGGCCACGTCGCGGCCACCGACGAGCTCGCGCGCGAGCAGATGTTCCCCCACCAGGCCGAGGCGTTCGGCAAGATCGGCCGCGAGCGCGGCTGGGGCCCCTACTCGCAGACCACCTTCGACCAGGGCGCCTCGCCCGAGGGCTCGATCTTCGTCGGCTCACCCGAGACCGTCGCGCAGAAGATCGCCTGGGCGGTGCGCTCGCTCGGCCTCTCCCGCTTCCAGATGAAGTACGCCGTCGGCTCGCTGCCCCACGAGCAGCGACTCGAGTCGATCCGGCTCTACGGCACCGAGGTGGTCCCGCGGGTCCGAGAGCTGCTGGCGCAGGGCTGACCACGAGCAGCCGGCTGCTGGGGAAGCAAGCGCAGGTCTTCGACGAGGGAGATCCGTGGCGCGAGCGACCTCTCGGCCGTGCGCCAGCGACCTCTCGGCCGTGCGCCAGCGACCTCTCGGCCCCCGGGGACCGGGAAGGTGCCGAGCTCCTCGATCCGGAAGCCGTCGGGGTAGGAGCGCACCCACGGCAGGTCCATGACCGTCTGCTCGGTCATCCGGGCCGGGAAGGCGCGCAGCAGCTTCCCGCGCATCCGCAGCGCGGTCCGCGAGAGCGTCTCCAGCGTCGGGGGCGGGGCGTCGTAGCCGAGGGCATCGCGCAGCGGCTGGTCCATCAGCGCACGGGAGAACATCTCCACGGCGGGACCGGCGAGCTTGGGGTACCAGGTGAGCATCAGGGCGAGCGTCGAGTCGGCGACGCGGCGGCCGCCCTCGTCGTAGGCGAAGTGCTCGCGCTCGTAGTCGTCCATCACCTGCGAGAAGCCGAGGTAGGTCTCGGGGATGTCGGGAATGTTCATGTGCCGGCCCAGCGCGCGGTAGTAGTTCACCGAGGCGACCAGCTCGTGGTCGGTGAACGGCCGCTTGCCGTAGACGTCGAGCCAGCGCTTGGGCACCACCACGAAGGTCGAGAGCACGTAGAGCATCTCGTGGACGGGGATGTCGTAGGCGCGGTGCATCTGGTTGATCCGCCGGATCGCCGCGCGTGCGTCGGGGTCGTCGAAGCCCTTCTCGGCCGGCACCTCGAGCAGCAGCGCGGTGTCGTCGTAGCGCTTCTGGCAGTTGCCGGTGAACTGTCCCGTCGCGTCGAGCAGGGCCCCGATGCCGGGCACGGCGTAGGTGCGGAACAGCGCGAACGAGAGCGCCTGGTTCATGTCCCAGGGGAACTCGTAGGCCACCGCGTTGCGGTAGATCTCGCGGTAGTCGGTCTCGGGGTCGAGCCGGTCGTTGACCTGCCGCCAGTGGTCCTTGGGCACGCCGCCGAAGGTCTTGCCACGCACTCGGAGCTCCATGACGACCAAACTAGAGCAAACGCTCCACTTCTGGCTAGGGGGTGGCTACGCTCCTGCCATGCGTACGCCGCTGCAGACCCGCTCGGAGTCCTCCGCGGACCGGATGCTCGCCGCGACGCTGGCGCTGCTCGACGAGGGCGGGCAGGCCGCGGTGACCGTGGCCGCCGTGGCCCGTGCCGCCGGCACCTCCAACGGCTCCCTCTACCACCGCTTCGGCGACCGCCACGGGCTGCTGCTCGCCGCCCAGGCGCGCGCCCTCTCGACCATCGAGGCGGAGACCGCCACGGCGTTCGCGGAGGCCGACACCGAGCCCGACGACGAGCGGGCCGTCGCGCTGCTGGCCGCGGCCGCGGTGGACCTGTTCGTGCGGCACCGGGGCAGCCTGCGGGCGTTCCTCGTCGACGCCGTGGAGTCCGAGGAGGTCGAGGCGGCCTCGACGGCGTTCACCCACCGGTTTACATCACCGGGATGTGCCCTAATTCAGGCTCTCAGGGGCATGCCCGGGCGGCTCGTGTGGTCCAGCGCGGCCCAGGGACCGCGCTCAGCCACGCAAGCCGGGGTGGGGCCTCAGGCGGAGGGGATCTCCAGGCGGAAGCCGACGCCGCGCACGGCGACGACCTTCTCGCTGACCCCGGCGGTGTCGAGCTTCTGGCGCAGGCGCCCGATGGTGACGTCGAGGGTCTTGGTCGAGCCGTACCAGTTCTCGTCCCACACGTCGGCCATCAGCCGGCCGCGGGAGACCACCTTGTCGCGGTTGGCGACCAGGATGTTGAGGACGTCGAACTCCTTGCCCGTCAACGGGACCTCGGTCTCGCCGGCGAAGACGCGGCGCGCGGCGACGTCGATGTGCAGGCCCTCCGGGTCACCGTTCGTCTCCTCGCGCGGCGTGCCGTGGGTGCGGCGCAGCAGCGCCCGGACGCGGGCCTGCAGCTCGGCGAGGCCGAAGGGCTTGGCGAGGTAGTCGTCGGCACCGGTGTCGAGACCGACGACACGGTCGAGCTCGCCGGCACGCGCGGTCACGATCATGATCGCGCCGCCGAACCCGCCCTCACGGGCCATCTTGCAGACCTCCAGGCCGTCCATGTCGGGCAGGCCGAGATCGAGGATCATCACGTCGGTGGGGGTGCCGGCGACGTCGGCCAGCGCCTTCTCGCCGCTGTCGACCCAGGCCACGTCGTAGCCCTCGCGCTCCAGGGTGCGCACGAGGGGGAAGGCGATGTCCTCCTCGTCCTCCACGACCAGCACCCGGTGCTCCATGGCCCGAACAATAGGACACCGGACCGACCCGGGCGGGGGACCATCCGACCCTTTACCTTCGTGCGTCCCCAGCGGCACACCCGCCGGGGGGGGGGGTCAGGAGGTGATCTCCCAGGCGTAGGAGATGCTCTCGGCGGACCGCAACGAGGGGGCGTCCTCGGGCAGCGACACGCGGAAGGTGAAGCTGACCCGGCCGCCGGCCGGGATCCATCCCTGGTCGGTCGTGACGTCGCTCATCGCCCCCAGACGGCCGTCGTAGAGACGCACGCCCTCGCGCTCGATGGTGAGGTTGACGCCGTCGGCGTCGTGGTCGACCGCGTCGCCGGTCTCGGTCATCGTCAGTCGCGCCGGGGCGGAACCGGGGTTGGAGATCGAGATCGAGCGGGTCACGGTGTCGCCCGCGGCGAGGTCGGAGACCACCAGCGAGGCCTGGGCCCCGTCGGACTCGAGGGTCACGCCCTCGGACGAGCCGTTCGCGTTGCTCAGCGGGATGCCCGAGAGCCACAGCACGCCCCCCAGGACGGCTGCGCCGACCGGCACGACCGCGAGTCTCATGTTCTCCGACTTCATGTCATCCACGCTACGAGCGGGTCGGCACGATGTGTTCTCGCTGCGTGCACACGGGTTCCACGGTTGGGTAACAGCCCTCCACACACCTCCGAGGAGGGTCAGGAGGGGGTCAGGAGAAGAGGTCGCCCAGGTCCGCCACCCGCTCGAGGACCTCCTCCATCCGCACCTGCTCGAGCCCGACCGGGTCCTCGGCACCGGCCTCGACCTCGGCCCACGACACGGGGGTCGCCACGAAGGGCTTGTCGCGTCCCCGCAGGGAGTAGGGCGTGATGGTCGTCTTCGACGAGGCGTTCTGCGACCAGTCCAGGAACACCTTGCCGCTGCGACGCGCCTTGGTCATCGTCGCGGTCACCAGCCGCGGGTGCGCGGCCTGCAGCTCCTCGGCGACCTCGCGGGCCAGCGCCGTGGACTCCTCCCCCGGCAGCCGGCGCGGCAGGTCGGCGTACAGGTGCAGGCCCTTGCTCCCGCTGGTCACCGGCCGCGCGTCGAGGTCGCGCTCGGCCAGCTTCTCGCGCACCATCAGCGCCACCTGGCAGCACTCGTGCAGGGTCGCGGGCTCACCGGGGTCGAGGTCGATGACGATCCGGTCGGCGTTGCGGGGGCGGCCGTTGCGGCCCACGCGCCACTGGTGGACGTGCAGCTCCAGGGCGGCCAGGTTGACCAGCCAGGTCAGCGTGGCGAGGTCGTCGACGACCGGGAACACCAGCCGGTCGCCGTGCCGGCTCTCCCCGCGCGACCCCGTGGTCGGGACGCTCACCGTCCGCACCCACGACGGCGTCCCCTGCGGGACGTTCTTCTCGAAGAAGCTGCCCTCCGCCACGCCGTGCGGCCAGCGGATGCGCGTCACCGCGCGGTCGGCCAGGTGCGGCAGCAGGGTGGGCGCCACCTGCGCGTAGTAGTGCAGCACCTCGCCCTTGGTCGTGCCCGTGCGCGGGTAGAGCACCTTGTCGAGGTTGCTCAGCCGCAGCGTCCGGCCCTCGACGTCGACGTGCACCTCCTCCCTGGGCTGCTTGGCCGGGCTCACGACTGGTCCTCGAGGTCGGCGGGGTCGAGGTCCTCGCGCACCCCCCGGTACGACGGTTGGCGCAGGCGTGCGTAGCCGACCCCGTGCGTGTCCACGTCGATGACCAGCACCGGCTCGACCCACGTGGTGCCGGCGGCGTCGACCCGCGGCACCTCGTCCACGAACGGGCTGCTCGCCCGCGTCAGCCCGGCGACCGCCTCGGTGAGCATGCGTGACACCTTGCCACCGATGCCGCTGCCGACCCGGCCGCGGTAGACCAGCCCGTCGGCGGTGGGCTCCCCCACGAGCAGCGAGGCCAGCCGGTCCGAGGTGCCCTCCTGGGGACGCCAGCCACCCACGACGTAGGAGCGACGGTGGCGGTGCGCCAGCTTGCGCCAGTGCGGCGAGCGGGCGTCGAAGGTGTAGCGCGAGGACAGCCGCTTGCTCACGACGCCCTCCAGCCCCTGGGCGCGGGTGGCCTCCAGGAGCATCTGCCCGTCGTCGTACGGCTCGGGGACCTGCCAGGGCGCGAGGTCGAGGGCTGCCAGGCGCGCGCGCCGCTCGCTGAGCGGGAGCCCGGTCAGGTCCTCGCCGTCCACGCGGAGCAGGTCGAAGACCATGTAGGTGGCCGGGAGACCGGCGGCCAGCCGGGTCGCGGTGCTGGCGCGGCGCACGTGCATCCGGTCCTGAAGCACCCGGAAGTCCGGCAGCCCCCGCTCGTTGAGCGCGATGATCTCGCCGTCGACGAGTAGGTCCCGCGGCCGCGTCGACCCGGGCACGAGCGCCTCGTGCGGGAGCGCCACGTCGGGCCAGGCGACGGTCACGTCGTTTGCGTTGCGGCTCCACAGCCGCACCTGCCCGTCGGTGACCTCGGCCAGGATCCGCACGCCGTCCCACTTGACCTCGTGAGACCACTCCGCGCCGACGGGGACGGCGTCGGTCTTGGTCGCGAGCATGGGGCGGGGCACGGGCACCCCCGCATTGTGACCGTCGGGGCGATGACTTTCACTCGCCCCACGGGTCACACTGGGCACCATGCGTGCCATTTGGAAGGGCTCGGTCTCGTTCGGGCTGGTCAGCGTCCCGGTGAAGCTCTACTCCGCGACCGAGTCCCACGACGTCTCCTTCCGCCAGGTGCACGCCAAGGACGGCGGCCGCATCCGCTACCAGCGCATCTGCTCCCTGGACGGCGAGGAGGTGGCCTACGCCGACATCGCCAAGGGCTACGAGACCGAGGACGGCGAGATGGTCATCCTCACCGACGACGACCTCGCCGAGCTGCCCGTCACGTCCTCGCGCGAGATCGCGGTCGAGAAGTTCGTGCCCAGCGACCAGATCGACCCGCTGCTCTTCGAGAAGTCCTACTACCTCGAGCCCGAGAAGTCCGGGGCCAAGCCCTACGCGCTGCTGCGCCAGGCGCTGCAGGACGCCGACCGGATGGCCGTCGTGACCGTCGCCCTGCGCCAGCGCACCACCGTGGCCGTGCTGCGGGTGCGCGAGACCGAGGCCGGCGACGTGATCGTGCTGCAGACGATGATGTGGCCCGACGAGATCCGTGTCCCGGACTTCAGCGTCGAGGTCGGCGAGGTCAAGGACGCCGAGGTCAAGATGGCCCACATGCTCGTCGAGACCCTGTCGGGCGACTTCGACGCCAGCGAGTTCTCCGACGACTACGCCGACGCCGTCGAGGCGCTGGTCAAGGCCAAGATCGAGGGCGGCGAGGTCGAGCGGACCCCCACCTCCACCAAGACCTCCGGCGAGGTGGTCGACCTGCTCGCCGCCCTGCAGCGCTCGGTCGACGCGGCCAAGAAGGGCCGGGGCGAGGACACCTCCGAGGAGGCCGAGGAACCGGCCGAGAAGGCCGCCGCGAACCACGCCCGGCCGTCGAGCTCGCGACTGACCGTCGGCATCACGGTGGCGACGGCCAGCGCCTCGAAGGCCGCGAGGAAGACGAGCGCGAAGGAGCCGATGGTGGCCCCTCGGTAGCCGCCCGCGAGCAGGCTGCGCGTGGACGTCGCCTGCGTCCGGTCCGTCGTCACGACTGCACCGCCTTGAGCACCGTGAGCATCCGGGTGACGTACGCCGGGTCCGGCCGGTCCGAGCGCACCGACCAGAAAGCGTTGAGCACCAGCCGCACCACCGCCCAGGCCCGGGCCCGGTCCTCGTCCAGGCCGGCCGCGTCGACGACGGTCTCGAACCGCACCCGCACCGTCCGGCGCACGTCGCCCTCGGCCTCCTCCAGCCTGTTCCACAGCAACGGCGCCGGCTCCCCGTCCCACTCCTGCGTCAGGTCGCGCCTCTCGAGCCGCTCGAGCAGCACGGCGCGGCGACGAGGGTCGGCCCGCAGCGGGCGGACGGCGCCGCGACCGCCCCAGTGCTGCAGCGCGAGCGCCTCGTGCTCGGTCCCGGGGTCCGCCGCCGCGACCTTCAGCACGGCGGGGACACCGTCCGCGGTCCGCACGGGCACGACGTGGGAGGACCGGCCCCAGTCCTCGACGGGATCCGGCGTGAGACCCCACTCACCCACCAGCGACCGGGACACCGCTGCGAGCGATCGCGCGGTCTCCGGGGGCAGGGCGCTGGTCACCGGCGGAGCCTACGAGGACTTCACCCTCCCAGGCGATTGAGGTCCCACGCCCGAGGGAAGCATCGCCACCGTCGGGGCGATCCTCCGACACCGATGACAGGGGACGCAACACCATGGGGGCACACGCATGACCACAGCGCGCGCGCAGCGCCGGACCATCACCATCACACCCGCACTCGTCGCGACCGACCTGGTCGCCCTCGTGCTCGCCGTGCTCGTCGGCGGGCACCTCCCAGCGCTGGCCACCGCCGGGGCCGTCCTCGGCGCCCTGATCGTCGCCGGAGCGTTGCACCTCAACCGCTCCCGCCTCGTCCTCTCGGTGCTCGAGGACCTGCCGGCACTGGGCTTCGTCGCCCTCACCGGCGGCGTCCTGCTGATGGCCTTCGACGTCTCGGGGGCCAGGACGGTGGGCGAGTCGATCATCGGCGCCGCCGTCACCGCGCTGGCCATGCTGGGGGCCCTGATCGTCTCCCGCGGCCTCGCCTACGCCATGGTCCGCCACCTGCGTCGCACCGGCGTCCTGGCGCACCGGGTCGTGGTGGTCGGCACCGACAAGGTCGGCCGGGAGCTCGTGTCCGCCCTGCGCGCCGACCCCACCCTGGGGCGACCAGCGGACCCTGTCCCTGGTGCGGTGGTGCCAGCTCAACCAGCGCCAGGTCTTCGTGGTCCCGCGCTACTTCCAGCTGCTCGGCCACGATCGGGCGCGCAGCCTCGAGGTCGTGCGCGACACCACCCTGGTGCGCCTGCACCGCTTCCGCGCCCAGCCCGGCCAGGTGCTGGCCAAGCGGGCATTCGACGTCGTGCTGTCGCTCGCCGCCCTGGTGGTGCTCTCGCCGCTGCTCGCGGTCGCCGCCGGGCTGCTGCACCTCGAGACCCGCTCGGGCGTCCTGTTCCGCCAGGAGCGCGTCGGCCGCGGTGGCCGCACCTTCGAGCTGCTGAAGCTGCGGACCATCCCCGCGACCACGGCCGAGGCCAACGTGACGTGGAACGCCGACCACGACCCCCGCCTGGGCCGCGTCGGGAAGTTCCTGCGTCGCACCGGCATCGACGAGCTGCCGCAGCTGTGGAACATCCTGCGCGGCGACATGTCGCTGGTGGGCCCGCGACCCGAGCGGCCGTTCTTCGTGCAGCAGTTCTCCGAGACCCTCGAGGAGTACCGCGACCGGCACCGGGTCGCCACCGGGCTCACCGGCTGGGCGCAGGTCAACAAGCTGCGCGGCGACACCTCCATCGAGGACCGCGTGCGCGCCGACAACTACTACATCGAGAACTGGTCGCTGTGGACCGACGCCAAGATCCTGGTGCGCACGCTCGGCACGTTCCGCCACGACCCGGCGCGCAAGCGGCCCGAGGTCATCAGCATGCTCACCGCCGCTGCGCAGCCAGCAGGCTCAGCGACAGCTGACTGACGGTCCGGGCGGCCGTGGCCGCGTCCCGGTGCTTCTGCACGTGGACGTGGCCACGCCGCCCCTCCAGGTCGGCCAGCGCCGGACGGGAGAGCCGCAGCGCGACGGCCCGGGCCAGCGCGTCGACGTCGCCGGGGGCGACCAGCTCGCCGCACTCGAACGGCAACGACTCCTGGATGCCCTCGACGCGCGTGGCGACCACGCTGCGTCCGCTGGCCATCGCCTCCATCGGCGCCAGCGCCGCACCCTCGTACGCCGAGGGCAGCACCACCACGTTGGCGGCGCACAGCCAGCGGGGCACGTCGGTGCGCACGCCCACGAAGCGCACGCCCTCCAGCGACCTCGCCCGGGCCCGGAGCTCGGCCTCGTCGGGACCGTCCCCGACCAGCACCAGCTGGGCTCCCGGCACTCGGGCGGTGACCTTGGGCCAGGCCCGCAGCAGCAGGTGCTGACCCTTCTGCGGGCTCAGGCGTCCGACGCAGACGGCGGTCGGCGCCTCGTCGATGCCCAGCTCGACACGCGTGAGGACCCGGTCGACGGGCCCACGGACGGTGAACTTCTCCAGGTCGACCCCGTTGGGGACCACGGCGAAGGGGGCGGTCACGCCGTGGCGGCGGCCGACGTCGGCCTCGCCCTCCCCGACGCAGATGAGCTGACCGGTCCACCGCGCAGCGCGGCGCTCCCACTCCAGCGCGGCCCGCGCCGTCGCGCCGGACCCGGCCAGGAAGGACCAGCCGTGGGGCTGGAAGAGCGTGGGCCGTCGGCCGCGGACCGCCAGGCGGCCGACCAGACCGGCCTTGGCGCTGTGCAGGTGCACCAGGTCGGGATCGAGGTCGTCGACGATCCTGGCGAAGCGCCTGGTCTCCGACAGGGTGCTGCGGCCGGGCTCACGGGTGGCGTCGAACCACTGCACGTGCGCGCCGGCGGCCCGGGCCTCGAACCCGAGCCACCCGTCGGAGGGGCACACCACGCTGACGCCCCACCCGCGGGCCACCTGCTCGCGGACGTAGCCCATCAGCGCGACGGCGGTGCCCTCGGAGGTGGGGACGGAGGCGTGCAGGATCCGTGGTCGTCCGTGGGGGCGCCGTGGCGGGGGGCTCAGCTCGCCCCTCCGGGCTCCAGGCCGGCCCAGTCGGGCTCGGCGTCCTGGGCGCGGCCGCGCGAGCGGGCCTTGCCCCAGTCCTTGCCGCGACCGACGAGCACGGTGCCGAGCAGGCGCGCTCCCACGGCCCCGATGCGGTAGGAGGTGCGGCGCAGCTGCTCGGGCGAGAGCGCGCCCTCGGGCACGGCGAGCACGACCGCTCCGCGCGCCCCCATCGTCACGGCGTCGTCGTTGACCGTGGTCGGGTTGGCGATCACGACCACGACGTCGAAGTGCTCCTGGGCCTCCTCGGCCATGCTGGCGAAGCTGGTCTCCAGCAGCTGGGCGTGGGACTCCGCGCCCCAGGACCCAGACGGCAGGACGTCGAGACCGTGGACGGGTCCGGGGCTGAGCGCGCGGACCAGCGGGGTGCCGCGCAGGACCTCGTACAGGCCCGGAGTCCCGGGCTCGGTGCCGGTCTGGCGCGCCGCGCCGGCACCCATCCGCGCGTCGACCAGCAGCGTGCGGCGACCGACCTGCGCGGTGGAGATGGCGAGGTTCGCCGCCAGCCACGCGTTGAGGTCGCCGTCCCCGACACCCGTCACGACCACCAGGCTGGCCGGCTCGTCGCTGGCCTCGGCCTCGATGGAGATGCGCAGGCGGCGGAACACGTCGGCATCCGGCGTCCCGGCGTACATCGCCAGCAGGCTGGGCTCGCGGGGCGGGTGGACGTGGCCGAGGACCGGGGCGGTGACCACGGACTCGAGGTCGGCCGCCGTGGTGATGCGGAAGGTGCGGCGGTCACGCGCGAGCGCGGCGGCGGCGCCGAGCACGAGGGAGACCATCGTGCCGACGAGGATGGCGAAGAGGAGGTTGGGGCTGCTGTAGGTCACCGGCGGGTTGGCCGGGTTGCTGAGGGTGTAGCGCAGGCCGCCGCGGCTGGGGTCGTTGCGGGTGAGCGCGGCGTAGGTCAGGTTGGCGATCCGGGCGGCCATCTCGGGGTCGCGGTCGTCGACGCTGATCTCGACCAGCACGGTGCCCTCGACCCAGCGGCCGGCGATGGAGCGGCGCAGCTCGTCGCCGCTGCGGGCGCCGTCGAGCTCCTCCTCCACGTCGGCCACCACCTCGCGGGAGTTGGCCAGCTCGCCCAGCGTGCTGCGCAGCGAGTCCTGGTCGTCGTTGCTGCCCTGGACCGAGGACAGTGCGGAGATCTCCGCGGTCGCGGTGTAGGTCTTGGGCGCCATCATGACCCCCACGGCCACCGCGGCCCCGGTGAGCACCGTCACCAGCAACGCGATGGGCCACTGGCGCCACAGCACCGCTCCGACGTGCCGACCTTCCATGTGCGTGTCGCCCCATTCGACTCAGCGCCACCGTGGCGCATTGGCGTGCGATCCCACGCAAGGGCCGTGACACGGACCGTGTCGGCGCCCCCCGGCGCGAGGACCACGGACGGTGGCCCGAGCGCCGTCCCTTCCTCTGACGGACGGTGGATACCCGTGCTCCGACGCAGGTAAACTCACCGGTAGGTGGACGTGACCAGTGCCTCGTCCAGGGCGAGGTACGCCTCGACCATCCGGTCGGGGGAGAAGCGCGTGTCCACCAGCGCGCGACCGCGCGCCGTCCGTTGACGCTGCTCCTCCCTCGCGGTCCCGGCCAGCTCACGGTCCAGCGCCCTCCCCCACCGCTCGCCGAGCTCCCGGTCGTCGCCGTCGGCGGGGACGAGCGCCAGCACGTCGGCGAGGTCGGGCAGACCACCGACCGCCGAGGCCAGGACGGGGACGTCGGCCGCGAGCGCCTCCAGCACCCCGATCGGCAGTCCCTCCCAGTCCGAGGGCAGCGCCAGCAGGTCGGCCCGGCGCAGCAGCGCCCCCACGTCGTCCCGGTCGCCGAGGAAGGTGACGTCGGCGCCCAGGCCGAGCTCGCGGGCCAGTGCCTCGTGCCGCGGACGCTCGGGCCCGTCGCCGGCGAGCAGCAAGTGACCCGTCCGGTGCTCGCGCGCCGCCCAGCCGCGCAGCAGCAGGTCCTGGCGCTTCTGCGCGGTCATCCGTGCCGCGCACAGCACGATCGGACCGGAGGCCGGGAGGTGCGGGAGGTCCGGCAGGTGCGCAGCGTCGTCGGGACGTACGGCGGGGGCGCTCACGGAGTTCTCGACGACCCGGATCCGCGCCTTAGGGGGACCGGCACGCTCCAGGTCCTCAGCCACCGCTCCGGACACCGCGACCACCTGGTCGCTGCAGCGGCGCAGCACCCGCACGGCCCGGGGGTAGTCCTGCGCCCCGAGGCCGTGGACGGTCGTGACCAGGGGGGCCCGGCGGGCCCTGGCCACGGGGTAGGCGGCGAGGGTGGCCCGGATGTTGTGGGCGTGCACGAGGTCCACGGGTCGTCCCGGCGCCCAGGCCAGCAGCCGGGCCGCGCTCGCCGCGAGGGCGACCGGGCCGCTGGGTGCGAGGGGCACGCGGACGTGGTCGACGCCGGGGACCTCCGCCAGCAGCGGCACCCGCCACCCGCGGTCGCTGGCGACCCAGGTCCGGTGGCCGCGGGCGGCCATCCCCTCCGCGAGGCCGAGGACGACCGCCTCGGCACCGCCGGTCCCCAGCTCGGCGACGACCTGCAGGACCCTCATCGCGTCCGCTCCGCGCGCGCCGTCGCGTAGGTCCGCAGCAGCCCCTCCAGGCAGTGCTCGGTGGTGTAGGTCGACAGGACCCGCTCGCGGGCCCGGGCACCGAGGTCGGCACGCAGCGTCGGGTCGGCCACCAGGGTGTCCAGCGCAGCGGCGAGTGCCCGTGGGTCCCCCGGGGGGCAGAGGAGGTCCGGGGCGACGGGCCCCCACACCTCCGGGACGCCCCCCACCGCGAGCAGGGTCACCGTGCGCCGCTCGCGCACGGGCTCCGGAAGCCGGTCCGCCACGAGGGCGCGGATCTCGGGGGCGAGCTCGCCGTCCCCGGCCACGAGCACCTCGACGTCCTCGCGCATCAGTGCGACGGCCTCGACCAGCACGTCGGCCCGCTTGACCGGGACCAGTCCGCCGAGCCAGACCAGGCGCGGTCGCGCCCCTGTCCCGTTCGGAGCCCGGGACGGGGTCGGGGACGGTGCCGGGGGCCCCGGACGGAAGCGGTCGGCGTCCACCCCGTTGGGCACGACGTCGACGCGGGAGGGGTCCAGGCCGACGTGGCGGACCGCGAAGTCGGCGACCGCACGGCTCGGGCTGACGACCCGCGCCCTCCCCCACCGCGTGATCCAGCGCTCCCCGTGCAGGTAGTACAGCCGGTCGCGTCGCCGTCGGCGGTCCGCGAGCAGGTTGCCGGCCACGTGGTCGCTGAGCCCGTCGGCGACACCGTGCAGCGTGTAGACGACCGCGGTCCTCGGCAGGCTGCGCGCCAGGCCGCGCCCGACCCAGCCGGCTCGGCGGTCCTGCAGGTGGAGCACGTCGGGTGCCAGGGAGCGCAGCAGCCGGGCGAGGCCGGCGAGACCGGCGAGGTCGCGCTTGGAGGTCGCCTCCTGGTCGTGCCAGGTGATGCCGGCGGACCCACCGGCCCGGCGGCGTACGTCGGGTGGCGCGACGACGTGGGAGTCGATCCCCCGGCCGGCGAGACCGACGGCGACCTCGACGGCGTGGTCGACCGGCCCCCCACCGGACTGGGTCAGCACCTGGAC
>LULN01000081.1_pt1 | contig 17240 bp, 22 predicted proteins | sample 728131 | NCBI WGS metagenome assembly LULN01 (sample SAMN03860288, study PRJNA289734) | marine metagenome | biome: seawater column; feature: ocean; material: water; isolation source: Red Sea water column Station 149 - depth 100m | place: Saudi Arabia: Red Sea | collected 2011-10-15 | depth 100 m
TGCTTTTCGACCTGAACCACTACCGATTGCTTGGTAGTTTACTCTGTGACCTCCTGACTTTGCAAAGTCGGAGAACCATCTACTGTATATCTTAGATGGAAATGATGCACCTGCTCCTGAGAGTCTTGTTCGTGCTTCTGCACAACCAGGTACTGTGAGAGCAGCAAGTGCTGCTACTGCCAAAAATCTTTTCATGTGCCGATAAAAAGCAAATCCTTATATGTATCAATTAAATTTTTTTAACTTCACCAATTGTCCATGATTGTAAACCATGTCCATATATTCTTGCTTGAACATCTATTTCTACTTCCTTTGGAACTACTAAACAATATCCGATGCCCATATTAAACGTGGTCTTCATATCTTCTTCTGGGATCTCACCTGCCAACATAATCTTACTAAACAGTTTAGGTAACTTCCAAGAATTATAATCTACTACTGCTGTAAGCCCATCAGGAATACAACGTGGAAGATTCTCTGGAATACCACCACCAGTAATATGTGCCATACCAAGTATAGGAAAATCTTCTAACAGATTTGCAACCAAAGGAGCATAGATGGTTGTAGGAGTAAGTAACTCTGGCATCTCTTTAAGAATTAATTGATGCCTCCATAACATATCTCTAATCAAACTAAATCCATTACTATGAATTCCACTACTTTCAATACCAATAATAACATCACCTTCTTTAATTAAACTTCCATCTATTATTTCAGACTCTTCTACAATACCAGTACAAAATCCTGATGTATCTCTAATAGGATCTACCATACTCATCCTTCTTGGATGCTCTGCTGTTTCTCCACCCAATAAAGAACACTTTGATAATTTACTTCCTTCTGCTATACCATTAACTAATTCCTTTACTAACTCTCCATGTAGTTTTATATCTGATGTACAAATATAATCTAAGAAATATAATGGTTTTGCACCACAGGTAATCACATCATTCACACACATGGCAACAAGATCAAGTCCTATACCATGCATAACAGATGGATTACCAGTTGCCTCTAATTCAGCAACATGTACTTTAGTTCCTACACCATCAGTACCAGAAACTAAAACAGGTTTCTCATACCCAGAAGGAATTCTAGTCATTCCATTAAAACCACCATATCCACCCAAGACCTCAGGCCTATGAGTGGATTTAACGGTGTCTTTAATTTGATCTACAAAAGCATTACCTGCTTCAATGTCAACTCCTACATCTTTATAGTTCATAATACTCTATCCTCTAACCAAGCATTAATAGCAGTATCATACTCAGCAGTATGTCTGAATGCTTCTAAAGCAAATTGTTTTCTTAAACCTTCAATCGACATTGATACATCACCTCTTAATGCATCAAGAAAAATTCCATACTGACCTGGATTAGTCAATACAGCAACATCCTTATGATTTTTTGCTGCTGACCTTACCATACTAGGACCACCAATATCAATGTTCTCTATTGCTTCTTCAAAAGATACATCTGGTTTAGCAACTGTCTCTTTAAATGGATATAGGTTTACTGCAACAATATCAATCTCGGATACTTTCATTACAGGAATACCTGCTGCCTGAAGAACAGCATGAGTTCCACCACTAGATATAATTTGATATCCAGAACGAACTAATCCTTCTGCAAAATCAACGATACCATCTTTGTTTGATACACTCAGTAATGCGTAATAATTCATTTCTTTTTAAATACTCCTAGTTTAGCTAGTAACCACATTGTAACTATTGTCCATGCTATAACATACCACATAATCAACCTCCTGCTGGAACATTATCTTCCATTGGTGGAAGTCTTCCTAAGTATGGATCGTAATCAAATAACTCATCCCAATTAGAAATTTTATTTGATTCATTCTCCCAGAAATTCCTAAGTGCATCTCTGCTAGGAACATGGAATGCATCTATATGATCCTTTGGATGAATCATAGATTCCAATTCTTTAGGTGAGAATAAAAGTAATGGCATTGCAAATGAATTACCAGACTCATATATCAAATGCTCAGAACAACATCTTGGTTTCTGGTTCTGATCAATCTTATACTTTTCACCTCTCACATGCATATTCATAATCTTTGTAGCATGATGTCTTGTAATCAAATAACATGCAGTAGAGAAATCATTCATAAATCTCTTGTGCATCTTCAAGAATAACTTACCAGGATTAATAACTCCCAATTGAAGTATATCATAATCAAAAGGAATCTTTGCATAAAGATCCTTCCACGAAAATGGCCAGTATTTGATTGGAGTTAGATCACAATCATCTTCCATAATCAATGCACAAGGAGAATCAGAATTCTCATACCAATACTTAATTGCTTTAAGATGTGATGTGCAACATCCAACATCCTTAGAGTTCATATCTCTTGGATATCTTCCTTTCAAGATACCACTCAGATCATCATCACTAGTTCCATCGTAACCAGATATTCTTGTATAATCTGTGATTCCCCAATAAGCAAATTGCTTCTCCATGAATTCTTTTCTATCTGGACTCCTATCCAGATTAGTATAATAGATTGGAGGAAGGCCTTCAACCTTATATTGTGCTTTATTTTTGTCCATGAATCCAATCAATTACATCAATTTCAGGTTTCCATCCAATGACTTCACCTATCTTAGTTATGTCTGCAAAGGTAGTCTCCATCTCACCAGATCTCTTATCAATATAAACTTGATTGCCTGAAATAGCATCAGCAATCTCTTTAATGGAATAAGCACTACCAGTACCAACATTAAAGACTTCACCTTCATGTCCTTTAAGAGGCATAAGAGATGCAAGATAATTTGCTCTTGCAACATCCTCTACATGTACAAAGTCCCTTCTCTGTGACCCGTCACCGACGATTGTAAGGGGTTCACCTGCATCTCTTTGTCTCTGGAAAATTCCTATTACAGGAGCATACTGACCCCTCTGAGGAGATCTATCTCCAAATACATTGAAATATCGAAGAACAACTGTCTCTAATCCATAAAGATTATAGTCAGTTATGTCTCCAGAAACATTGATAGTCTTATCACTCCAATGAAACTTTTCATTGTTAGCACTTTCATTATCAACACAAACAACTGAGTGTCCATGCTTCAACAAATAATCTACAAGATTAGATCCTATAAATCCTGCTGCTCCTGTTACTAAAGATAATGGTTTAGTCATAATCTTCACCTTCCATTGCTAAAATTGATTCATGAATTAATCTCTTCATTCTAGTACTAGAATAATCATGTCCTTCTCTATCTAACCAGACAACATCAATGGCAATATCTTTACCAGTATAGCTACCGTCCAGATAATCTGTACCCAAAAACCGAATTTCATAATCCTTCAAATAAGATAAGAATGTTTCCTCTGCTTGATATACTACCACATCATCAACATCTCTAAGAGCAAGTAATATCTCTCTACGTTCTTCTACAGTCTGTACAGGTTTTAATTTATGAGGTCTTGCCATAGATGGATCCTCATGCAGTGCAATCGTAAGATGATTACAATGTGCTTTGGCATCCCTGAACATTCTAATATAACCAGGATGGATTACATCAAATGCTCCTGCGATAATACCTTTCTTAGGTGGTTGTGTCTTTCTCCATTCTTCTATATTAATACCTTTATCATCTATGAATATATGAGCATGAGGTTTATGGAACATGGGTTCTATTTCATTATATTTTATTCCCCACTTATCCATCTGTTCTCTTGTTAATTCAGTCCAATTCTTACCAGATCCTCTTCCCCTTGCAGTCATCAAAATAATATAATTACCTTCATCATACAATTGATTAATCCTTTCAACCATATAAGGAAAGGGAGTAGCATCCCAGTACCTTACATTGTGTCCATCTGGATCACTAGGAGTATGGCAAATGGTGCCATCTATATCAAAACAATACCTCATATTACCCCATGAAGAAAAATCTGGTGACAAGATTCAACAACACCATAACTTTTACTATTGATGTAGTAATTCCATAGTGCATTTCTTGCTTGAGATCTAATACGATTATTGATATCAAATCCTGTAAGGACTCCATATGAAACTTTATTTCCTTCACACCAATCCAAACAATGATACATGTTATTTGATTCTCCACCAGAACTCATAATAACAACAAGTGTATCATCCTCAACATAATATTCTAAGAACTTCTGATATGCATATTCATAACCATAATCATTACTCAACATAGTAATCATGGAAGGATCTGAAAGAACAGAAACTTTCTTATTGCAGAACTTCATATAATCCTGAGATATATGAGAAGCAACTGCGTTACTTCCACCATTACCTAAAATGATTATTCTATTATGATTGTGAAATGCTTTTTGAAATTTAAAAAACTCTAACTCCATATGAGCTGATTCTAGAGTTTCAACATATTCTCTAAAAGGATTCATACTGTACGTCCGTAAACTCCGTTAGATTCAACATCTATTTTAACACAATGATAAGGAAGTTTCAAGCAGCCCTTTTCAGAGAATGTTAGGAAGAAACCACCATTCCCTGCACCACAGAGTTTATGAGCACAAACAGTTTCATTTTTTTCTAACAAAGAATCAATTTCACGAATAGTATCACTCTCTACAATCGTTGAAGATGTCTTTTTCTTTTGAGACCAACTCTTACCTATCAGATACAAAAATCTCTCATGGTCACCAGACATAAGAATCTCATATGCCTTGTCTGCAGTTTCCAAAAGAGGTTGAACTTTCTCTAAGTTGTCTGTGATGTTTTTGAGGATTCTTTTGGAGTTTCTTGTAACACCAGTAAACACAAGATGAGTATCATAGCGTTCAAATATATCAGTAGATAGAAACTCATATGTAACAGAGTTATCCCCCATAAAACTAATCCTTTTAAAACCCCCAACACCGCAACCGTATGGGTCTTGATACCCACAATAAGGGTTGTAAATCCTTTCCAACTTATATGCAAGTTTGCAAGCATCGTTATCCGTAATTGATGTACCTAAAAATAAACAACAAGCCTTAATGAGACTAATTGTATATGATGAGGAAGAAGCAAGACCACTACCCTGTGAAAATGCATCACTCGTAAGAGTTACTTGTACTGGTGGCATATTATAATGTTGCAGTACAGTCCTTACAACTTCATTCTGTATCTCATCAACTGTAGAGACTTCTTCTCTCTTTGAATAATTTATAATATACTTGTGCTTTTCTTTATTAAATCCAATCTTATCCTGACTAATAGTAACATAGGTTTTAAGATTAGAAGTAAAACTAATTACAGAACCTCTACCATACTTCTCAACAAAGTAAGGGTTATCTGTGGATCCACCAAACAGTGAAATTCTTAACGGGCATGATGCAATGTACATTAATCTCCTATTTCAATTCGGTAACTATCATCATCAAAATGTTGTGTAGAAAATTCAAACATATCTGTTTCTTTTCTAGCTTGCATTTGATGACGTAATCCAGGATAGATATGAAACTTATCACCTGGTCGTAGTATTCTCATCTTTGCTTTATTAATATCATCATCTTCACCATATATCAATAAAAGTTCACCACTCTGAACATAAAAAGTTTCATCTTTTAATTTATGATAATGCCAAGAACATCTCTTAGACAAATCAAAATGTAATAACTTACCACAATACAAATCAGTATTAACTATCCATTTTTCATATCCCCACCCTTTAGGGACGAATTTGATTCTTTCAGAAGAGTCCATTAACATCTCCCTCATGTAAGACGTAAGTTCCAAAATGAGAGACAGAAATTGCTGCTGCCTTATTTGCGTATGGAATTGCATTCTCTATTGTACCATAAAATAGATAAAAATAAACTAGTGCCGAAAGGAATGTATCTCCTGCACCGATTGCATCAAAGGTATCAACCTTCTCTGCTGGATACAGTTTTCCTTTATACTCACATCCTTTGCTACCTCTAGTAACAATTAGATCATCAGTAGAAGTTTCAAAATTTTTATACTCATGTTCATTTATTTTAACAAAAGCATTCAACTTTGGCAACCGATTTTTCTTGGTATCAATAAAAACTGGCCCATCAAAACATTCTACAAGTTCTAATATCTTTTCTACTGACAAGAATCCTTTATTATAATCTGAAATAACAAGAGCATCAAATTCATCATTAGGTAATTCATAATCCATCGGTTTAACTAATGGTTCATCATCTACTCTAAGAATCTGTTGATTATATTTCTCATCAATATATCTAGTCTTAATAATAGTCTCTTCATTTGTAGCAATATAAACTTCCATTCCAAATGACATAAGATTATCTCTTACATTCCATGCCATTCCTTTTGTGGTTTCTCTTCTATTGAATTTTAAAATAGGTACTGGTGCTTCTGGATTTAACCTTTCACAGGTTCCATAAACATATTCGTCAGTACAACTATCTCCTATCAATAATACTTTGAATTGTTTTTGTTGTTGCATAATCTCCAATTCTATCAAAGAATATTAACTCAGCAGCATAGTATGAACCTATGACTGATTTACCTTTCCAATCCGATCCAACTATCATTATATCAGGTTCAAAGGATTTTACCAAATTCTTCAACTCCCAATCATTAGAAAAGAATCTGACTTCATCAACTGACTTCAGATTCTCTAGAAAGAACTTTCTTTCTTCTTGATTATGTATAGGTCTTGAAGAACCTTTCTTTTGCTTTACTCTATCATCCGTATCTATTCCTACACAAACATATTCACCCATACTTTTTGCATAATTTAATAGTTCCAAATGTCCCCTATGAAGAAGATCAAATGTTCCATTAACAAATACTTTCCTATAGAGAACTACTTCCATCAATTAAATTTCTCCACCCAATACATTAGTAGATCATTTAAAGTAGTTTCAATATCATACTCTTCTTTGAATCCTGTAAGTTCTGAATGATTAGTAGAATCTCCATGCTGATAATGAATCTCATGTGGTCTCCAGAAAGGTTCATGAATCTTCTGTTCTACATTTTTAAGACCAGACAATTCAATTAACTTATCTGTAAAGAACTGCATCTTACGTGGAGTATCACCACAGATATTAAACACATGATTCTTTACTGCTGGATGAATCATAGCAAGATAATATGCTCGTACTGTATCTCTTACATCCATAACAACACGAGTGGTCTGTAGATTACCAATCTTAAGAACTGGTTCCTGTAGACCCTTCATCATTCTAGCAATCTGATATGCATCAGATGATATTGAGAATATTCTACCTCTACGTGGCCCAGTATGAGAGAAAGCACGAGTAATGAATCCTTCGATAAATCCATTCTTCATTCTCTCTTGTAGATATACATCCGTTGCTGCCTTAGATGCACCATAAGGATTAGCAGGAAGAATAGTATCTTCCCAATGTATCTTACGTCCATCTTGTCCTACATTTCCATATACTTCAGAAGTAGAGCAGAACATCAACTTACAATTATTTTGATGATCCTGAATAACTTGTATTAGGTTTGCACTACCCATTACATTAGTATCCATTGTTCCTATAGGATCAGTGAAACTAGTTGGTGGATGTGACTGTGCTGCTAAATGAAATACACCATCAAATTTATTCTTCTCGAATACAGTTCTTAAAGATCGATAGTTAGTAAGATCTGCATACAAAAATGTGATCGATTCATATACATCATCAGGAACAACATCACGGATGTCACTCTCCATTCCATTAGTACGACGAATCAAACCAAAGATCTCATGACCTTCTTCATGAAGAAGATTCGCTAAATGTGGGCCAGCAAACCCAGTAATTCCAGTAATTAAAAATCTTGCCATACTAATAAGTTACGTAGTCAACATTATCAAAGAAGAATAATCCTCTTTCCTTATGATAATTATACCACTTTTTTGACATAACACAAATACTCTTAAGATCTGGTGAGTAATCCTTGATAGCAGAACTCATATGACTAGCACCACTACTCAATGTAAGTATACCATATGATGATGCAATCAAATCACAATATCTAAAAATACTTTCAACTTCAACGTATCCATCATAATCAATATCATATGAATTACTAGATACAGACTTTACAAAATCAACAGAAAGAAATCTTTTATCTGGATATTCTTTCTTTGTATCTTCAAGAATTCTCTTTAATTCATTCTGATCATAATCTATAGTTGTAGAAGTATAATCAACAATAAAAACATCCTTAAACCCATCATGAATTTCTGGTTCATAATAAATTTTAGGATGAGTATTAACTGGTTTCAATCCATGAAATAATTCCCAATTAGAAATCATATTACCAGTACCTTTACCATCCATACACAATTGTTGATATGGAATCTCTGCTAGATCTCCTGCATTCCAAACACCTGCTTTCTTTCCATGAACATATGGATTCTTATCCCATACTAAATCATATATTTCTGGATTTCTAAAAGGAGCATCCTCTACAATATATGTCTTTCTTCCTTGCTGCTTATAGAACTCTTCTGGTAGAGTTGAAAATTGCAATGCATCACCAAGGCCACCATGCCATGCTTTTAAAAATACATCACTCATCTACATTACCCAAACAATTTGATACCCTTCATGTATAGGTTTCATTCCAATATCATCCATAAAATCTTTCACGTATGTTCCTTTAGCAATCTTACCATCACCAGTAAAGAATGCATCATGGTCATCAATACAAACAATAGAACCTTTACCCAACTTATCTATTACTGCACACATCTCCTTCACATGATGTAGTTGTGATGGGTGAGGATTCTCTCTAATAATATCATAAGAATCAAGATATAAAAAATCAATCTGCTTCTTAGGTAAATTCCAAAGAAAATCTACAGAGTCTTGACAATGAACAGTTGTCTTTTTAGAAGTTAATTCATTTGCATAATCAACATTTTCTTTTTTTATATCTACTGAATGAACTTCCCCATCATAGTAATTAATAAAATCATCAAAGATATATGTACTAGCACCATCATCACCAAATGCTAACTGTCCGTGATCTCTTCTCATACATCCAGTTTCTACTATCAAGAAATCTTTTTCTACCTTCTGATCTAGAAGTTCAAAAATAAGTGAGAATGATGTTGCTCTATCTCTTACTGGATTAGTTCCTGCAGGTTGTAATAGTTTTGTAAAAAATCTACTACTGAATCTTTTTGAATAGGTCATTTAATTAAGAATACGGTTGTCAATAACTCTACGAGCATCTAAAATATGAGCATATCTTTGATAGAATATTCTACTATTTTTGTGTTGTGATTCATAAGCCCACATAGGAAGATCACCACCTACTCTTGCACCACTCCATGATACATTTGATTCCATATCAATTCTATATGCTCCACAAACTTTACCAAGTTCTATGTATGCTCTATACATTAAATCATGATCATCCATATCACATGGAGCAAATGCTTCATCAAGATAACCAACCCTCTCCAAATCTTCTAAGTTAATCATAAGAGGGCCACGATTACATGAAGACCGTACAGCAAATATATCTCTTGATAATTCATGAGCATCTGAAGCATGATCTACATGTTCAAAAATATCACACCATCCATGTATGGGTGCTGATGGGTTATTAAGATAATATGAGTTTGTATTAATCACCCAATTATGAGCACATCTAGCAGTCACAGCAAATACATCATCGAATGCATCAAATGGTTTTTGCATTCTTTGATTCCAACCATGTTCAGATATAACCTGATCATCCTGTACTACAATTACATACTCTCCTTTTGATTCTTTGAATGCTGCATTGTTAGTCCTGAGTTCAAATATGTCAGGTAATATTATTGGTCTGACATTTGCTTTATCCAAGTACTTATCTACAACCTTATCAGAATCATCTGTACATCCATCAAGCATACAGAGAACCTCATATTCTCCTACAGTATTATTGATAATACCATCTAATACTTTCTCTAAAAGAATTTCACCACTTGGTATTCTTCTAGCTCCATTGTGTATAGTTACAATAACACTATGCATAATTAATCACATCTAATACTCTAATGATTTGTTTCTTAGAACCAATAGTAATTCTAACACAATTCTGAAGATTGTCAAACGAACTCCTATCACGTATTAGGATTTTATTATCTTTCATTCTATCTAAAAGTTTTTCAGAATCAGGAGTCTTTAATAAAACAAAATTAGTATGACTTTCTACCGCATGATATTGATGTGGAAGATTATCTATAAAGAATTTCTTGGCATCATTCATCTCATCGATACGGGAATCGAGATATTCTAAATCATCTAATGCTGCAATACCACACAACTGTGCTAATGTATTAACTGCTTTACCATTTCTAATTTTTCTGACATGAGATAAAGTATCAGGGTGTGCTATACAATATCCTAATCTTACAGATGCTAATCCAAATGCTTTAGAAAATGTCCTAGTAACTATCAAGTTCTTGTGAGATACCACTAAGTGACAGCATGACTTTTTTGCAAACTCATAATAAGCCTCATCAACAATAAACAATACATCTGGATATGTCCTAACAAGTTCTTCTATCTTATCTACTTCCAATAACTTTCCTGTAGGATTATTGGGATTTACAAGATAAACAACATCAGCAATTTTACAATAATCAAATTCATATTCATGCTCACCTAGTGGATCTAATATATTAATCTTCATATACTTATCAGTATTAGTAGTAATAAAGGTATTCACCTGAGTATAAGATGGTTGATAAGATAACACATGAGTTCCTTTATCAACAAACACTGTAATTATATCTTTCAGTGCATCATCAGATCCATTATATACTTCAATAAATTGCGTTGGCAATGAAACATATCCAGAGAGTTTAATCTTTAATTCTTTTGCTGTAATATCAGGATATCTTTCATAACGATAGAAAGATTTCATTACCTCAAATACTTTATTCGATGGAGGAAATTCAGATTCATTCCAATCAAAACATTCCCAATCAGATGATAGATCAGAACGTCCACCAACATTATAGGTTTGCAGATTGCTTATACTTTCTCTTACTTTAATGGACATCTTGGATTCAAAGAAACAGTTCCCCAATAATCAATAAGGTCTACTCCAACAATATCTAATGAAGAGAACTTACTATCTGGATGCATAATAGCAACTACATCAGATCTGTCCACACATTCTTGAGCACTCTTACACTTAATAATCTTATTAGCAAGACCATTTAAATTATCAAATGATTCATCATATTCATCATATGCAAATATCCATTTCTCATGTTCTATAAGATCTCTAATTAATCTAGCAGAAGGAGATCCAATTACTACAGGAGAATTTGGTTTAAATGATACACCAACAACTCCTACCTTCTTATGCTTAAGACACTTCTTAAGAATACTTTGATATAGATCTTCATTTACTTCATCAGCAAATTTTAAATGCTTTGCTTCTTTCTTTCTATCTGAAGCAAATCTAATAAATGCAGCTGTGTCTCTTGGGAAACAAGTACCACCATAAGGAGTACCAAACTTAAAGAAGTGTGGAGATATTCTCTTATCCAATCCAATAGCATCTGTGATTTTGTGTACATCAACATTGTACATACCATCACATAGTTGACCTAAGAAATTAACAAAAGCAATCTTATTCACAATAAAGGCATTCAGAGATACTTTAGCAACCTCTGCTTCTTCTAATGTAAGGATTTTTAATGGTGGATCATTATCATGGAAGTCTTTCCATATCTCTTCTACCATACCAATATCTCTCTTACTATTAGCACCAATCAAGAAGAACTCAGGATTCTTAAAATCATATATCACATTACCCAATCTAACAAAGTCAGGAACATATGCAAATCCAAATCCTTCTCCATACTTTCTATTAGATATCTTCTCAACCAAGTGAACCAAATTACTAATAGAACCAGGTAACACAGTAGATGATATAATTATCAAATGATAATCCTTCTTACTTCTTCTAAGATTAACTGATAGATCAGTCAATGCAGACTCTACAAATTCTGATGAATATCCACTATCACCTAATTGAGTATTAACAAGAATGATAGATGCATCTGTTTCTTCTACTGCTTTACTATAAGAATCAGTAAACCCAACTAGATTTTCATGTGGAAATATATCAGTCAATCCTGGTTCAAAGAAAGGTAATTCTTTATTGTTTAACTTCTCAAGAATATATTCATTCTTATCTACACCCAATATCTTATTACCAGATCTAGCTAAGCAACTAGCAAGAGGTAACCCCAACTTTCCCAATCCTATAAAACTAATGTTCATTTTGCTACCTCGTTAATAATGCTTTTAATTTTCTGGGACTTTGAATCTCTTTCAATCTGATCGACTTTATTTACCGTGTAATTCATATCACCTAATCTGGATGATAATCCACTCAATATATCCTCCTTTATATCATATGCATAGGATGGACTCTGAACATAATTAAAGATTATATCATTGTCAGTCTTTTGAATAATCTGGAACATTTTTACTGCTGGCATCTTCTTATCAATCCAACTATAAAAATTAACACCTGGTAATCTAGATCCATCTTTGGATACAAGAATATCACTACTTCTACCATTAACTTCTTTAACTACACCATCTTCAATTACAAAAGTATCTTCAGTTTTGTATCTGATGAATGGCATATGATAATTAATAAATCCAGTAGCAATTAATCCATAAGTACCATCCTCATTATCATAAAATTCATTCACACCATACTCTAAATTTTGTTTCATATCTCTTGAAGATTCAACCTGATGCATAAATGAAACTTTCTCCATCTGACCATAATGTCCACAAGGAGTTATATTAAATACCTTTTTAATTTTATCATACCATTGCTTTAATAAAACCTCTGATGTAGTATGAATCTTTTCAATATTTTTTAATGTAAGATCATTCTCATCACACAAACAAGAAAAGATATATGCAGCAGAAGGATACGTACATATAGTCTGATAATTACCTTCGTTTATCTTAGCAACATAATCACCTATAGTCCTATCGTTAAGATGATAGGCAGACATATACAATCTCTTCAACTCCTCATCATAATACCATAGTGGTGATTCACTATCCTTTGGAACATATCTTCTTAACCATACACTAGGAGTATCATACATCTTTGCTCCCTGTTGAATGTATGCTCTCATATTAAAGGCTGCTTCTCTCTTCAAACAATCATCATCAACATAGAATTCTAACTTATCTCCTGTAGATCCACTTGTAGTAATTGGATATGATTTTTCATATCTTGTAGTATCAGAAATAAACATCTCCTGATTATCTACAATCTTTCTTTTAGTAAGAACTGGAAACTGTTCTAGATCTTCAACTGATTTAAAGTCTAGAGGATTCCATCCAGACTTAATAAACATCTCCTTATAATATGGAACATTCTTATAACAATGCTTCAATAATCTTTGCAACTCATTGAATTGATATTCCTTAAGTTTATCTTCATCCCAATGTTGAGACTCTAATAAAAAATCAAGAGTCTCACCATAAACCTTTCCATACCTATATCGAAATGGAACAAATTTATAATAATTACTCTTGATAAAATTTGGAGATTTTTTAATAATTCTGTTTACTGATCCCATCAAAAGAAGTCCTCACTATTGATTGCTTTATCATCAATATAATAATCTGCACCAAACTTAACTCCTGTCCTTAACAAATCAAATTTTAAACCCCATGATCTTAACTGTTCAAAAGTATCTTCATAATAATTTATTTTAGAATTGCAACCTCTAGCTGTTTCAATAATTATTCTATTACCATCTTCCCATAATTCATTAACTCTATCAATCCTATCATAATATGGTTGTGCTTCAAAATATCTCCAACGACCATTCCCATCTTTAACAGTATGACAAAGAGTATGATCAAGATCAATTACAAAAGTCTTTCTCATAGATAATCAACCTCATCCTTAATTTCAGCAAGATACCTATCAATATCTCTACCCATCGGTGCTCCACCATTACCATATCTTTCATACCAATAGTCAGCATTACATTCCATATAATTAAGAAGTTCATTACCTACAACAGATAACCCATCACGAATTGCCATATTAGTAAGGATACTTTGATCGTGACGACATGCAACAAAACTAGGATCCTCTTTAAGATTAGAAAAAGCAGTTAATTCGCCATTAACCTTTTCATCCAAACACCACTCTAACCACTCTTGAAGTATCTTCTTTGCCTCATCACAAACTTTCCAGAAACCAAATCCTGCTTCTAATTGCCCAGAATTCCAATATACTGCTTCATCACAATCCATATAAACAAAACAATCTTTCTTAGTATATTGCTTGTTTATAGAACTAGCGACACATAATAAACATGGATCTTCATCCATCATATTATCAACAAAATTAAAAATATTTGGATGAAAAATATCAAGGGTATCGAGATAAAAGATCTTATCACCTTCCTGAAGATTCTCCATTGCCTTTAAAATAGCATATGGTTTCCAAGCAAACCATCCATAACCATTCTCTTTAGAGAACCATTCCTGATTCTCCTTAACTAATTCGGATTCAAATATATCATCATGATTATAAGCAATGTGGTTTATACCACACTTCTCTGCTTGCTTATTTAAAAAAGTTTGTCCTTGTATATACTTGTCACCACCAAAGGCAACGGTTAATAAATTCCAAGTCATAGTACTATCCATCCTTCAGGGTAAAGGTCTCCCATGTAACGATCTGCAAACTTTGATCCAAACCATGCTTTAGGTGCAATAACTTTCTTATTCTTATCTGGTATCAACCAAGCACCCCACCAACTCATGGAACTATTGGCCATTATAGCATGGGAACATAAAGACATCAAGCACATATCATAATATGGAACATATGTTTGAACTCTACCATTTATAGTATCAGCAGTATGACTGTATAAAGGATTCTCTGTAGAAATTAAAAATCTATCATCAGTAAATTGTTCTCTACACCATTCCAAATCATCAGAGAATACAAATACTGGAGTGTCCTTTGGAAAGTGTTCTAATGCAGCATTATAATATTCCATAGTACATGCTGGATGACTCTCAGGATGACTTAGATAATCTCCACGACGAACATGTAAAAATATTGGATCCTCATAATCATTAATGATGTCAAGGCATGGAGCCATAATATCATTCTTAAATGTAAAATCATTACGTATATCATCTTCTATATGTTTAAACCATCTTTCCGACTGAAAATAATCATGTATATTAATATTGTCTGGACAGTTATCAAAAAATTCTTGACTGAATTCAAAAATTCCAGTAGCAAGATTTTCACAATTTTGATTATATCCAAAGTTCTGAGGATTAGCAGAATTCATCTTAAAGCATTCAAACAATCCATAGTTTGAATCTCCATAACTATTTGGAAGTGGAACTACCCAATCATATCCATGATGAGCAGCAATGCCTCTAAGTCCAGAGTATTGAAACATCTGATTACCTAGACGACCATTTGATCCGAGTCGGTTGTAACTTATTGCCATGTTAAGAAGGTACCATTTGCCAAGTTGGTGGGAATAAATCCTTTAATGATTTGTGCTCATTATTAGGCCCAAACCATCTATCTGAATATAATACCACCTTATCTTTATTATTGCAAAGCCATGCACCCCACCATGAGAATGTTGAATTTGCAATTATGAAATCAGAACATTTAGACATTATACAAAGATCAATATAAGGATGTCCTGTTTCACAAATTAAAAATCTATCATCACTAAACAACTCCTGTTCTTGACACCACTTAGTATCATCGGAAAATATTACTACTTGTCTATCATCATCAAATTCCTTTAATGCTTTCTCATAATAACTCAAAGAAAGATTATGATGATTAGCATGGTTGATTATAAAATCTCCTCTACGAATATGAAGTGCAACAGGATTATCAAACATATCCTTTACTTCATCATATCCATCTTCAAACTCTTTACGGAAAGTAAAATCTTTTCTTATCTCATCTTCTATATGTTTAAAATATTTCTCTGTCTGAAGATAACCAACAATACAAACATCATCAGGACATTCTTCTAAAAGTTCTCTACAAAAATGAAAGGTTGGTTCCTGAACCATCTGATCAGTTTTCATAAAACCGATTCTAAACTTACCTCCTTCACGAAGATCAAAGGCATCAAATAATTCTATTCTAAGTGTATTACCTAGAACATCAACCATAGCCTCATCATGATTAGGAATGCAAAATTCGTATCCACGTTTTCTCGCAATACCTTTTAATGAAGCATACTGGAACATCTGGTTACCCAATTGTCCCATCTTACCAAGATAATTAAAACCAATCATTTATTATATTTTTTCAAATAAGGTTGGGTATTGTAGTATTGTCTCATATCATCTACATTCATTCTCTCAAGACGTTGCCACAATAATTGATTATTTTGCATGTGTGGATTACCAGTTTGGGAATTAGGCCATGAATTAGCACCTCTGCTATGTTCAAGATGGTAAACGTAGTTCTCTACTCTACCTACCTTATATCCTAAAGTAGTAAACCTATGAAGACGTTCTTTATCATCAGGAGATGATCCTTGGAAGTTCTCATTTTCCATTCCACCTTCAATGTAAGAAGATCTCTTAAAGAATTGAGCATGTCCACTATGAGCAATATACACCTGACAATTTCTATCAAAGATACTAAAGTCACCATCATTCACTAAGAATTCAGATACACTCTGATCGTTAACATAACACATCTTCACCCAGTTACCCAATTCATATGGATACACAACATCATAACCTTGATTCTGAATCATATCTTGTGCTTGAAGATATGTAGAAACTGGTACTAATACATCACAATCATAATTAGCAACAATATCAGTATCACATAAATCAAGCATCTCATTCAAATATCTCATACGATAAAAGACATGATCATCTGGATCTGACTTCTCAAATATATGAGTTAGATTATCAATAGCATCTCCCACAAATTCTTTTATCTGTGGAAGTGCTCTTTCCTGAAAGACTGATGTTTGATCAATCTCCTTCAATATTATTTTCGTATCAAATGTTTCTAGAAGAAAACAACATACGGTAATAACATTTCTCAACCTATCCTCTGATTCAATACGAACAGGGATTATGAAAGTAGTGTCTTTAAGATCTTTTTTCATGACAATGATTAATAATTAAACAGAGCAAACTTCATCTATAAATTTAACAGTACTAGGTTTTTTAGTAACAGGTTCTTTATCACTAACTTCTTTAGCATCAACC
>LULN01000136.1_pt1 | contig 17228 bp, 9 predicted proteins | sample 728131 | NCBI WGS metagenome assembly LULN01 (sample SAMN03860288, study PRJNA289734) | marine metagenome | biome: seawater column; feature: ocean; material: water; isolation source: Red Sea water column Station 149 - depth 100m | place: Saudi Arabia: Red Sea | collected 2011-10-15 | depth 100 m
TATTGTCAGCAGCTTTAATAATAGTGTCATCACCACTACCTAAAATGTAAAGATCACCTGTGCTGTTTGAAATATAACTATCTGTTGCATTGTGCCAAAGTTCTAAATCATTACCTGCGCCAAATTTAGCTTTAGCACTATCGGCCCATTTAACATCTGCATCTAAATCTTCTATATGTTCAGCACCAACTGCATCATCTGCAAGGTTGTCACCATCTACTGCATCATTAGCTAGATGAGCATGGTCTATAGATCCATCATTATAATGTTCTGAATCTATAGAGTTATCTGCCAGTTTTGTTTCATCAATGAGATCCGCTGCTAAAGCATCAGCTTTTATTGTTGTTAATGCGTTTGCCATTAATCTGCTGCCTCCGCTGTGTTACCTGCCTCTGTCCATTTAATGTATTCCTTGTACTCTGGGTGATATGTGGCCTCTAAAGGAATAGTTAAATAAACCCCATTTCCTTGATTTTTTCTAACATTAATAATGTCTCCATCAATAGGGTCCTTTAAAAATTTATAAAGTTTAGTTTGAATCATAGTTAAAGCTCCGCGTCGAATCCTAATCTAGCTGCTGCATTATTGACGCGCCAAAAGCCCCCATAACCAGCAGTAGTACTTACATCATCAGCAATATCAATACAACCTGATGTATTTGTACCTTTAAATGAACCTAAGAAGTCTGGATAAAATACTCCACCACCAGCGTAACATCGCCAATAATTATCTCCTTGGGATCCAACAACTTCATACTTAATAGGTACCTTTCTCATTGTTACAGGATATTGAAAATCAGTTCTTATATCACTTGAACTGTATGCTACAAATAAACCAATATGTTCATTAGTTGCTCTTGAACCATCAGCCGCCATCCAGAAGTAACGTTGACAATCTGACAATTCAACACGATAAGGTTTTTTCTCATAATCAGTTGCTGAGGAACCCTCTTCAAACTGAACATTAGTAATTTCTATGTTCCAAGCTGATGTACCACTGTCACTACCTTGTCCTATATTTAATTGCAAGTAACTTTCATTATCGTTAATTGTTTTACTAGATAAAGATCCAATTGTAATTGTAACTGATTGTCTAGTCCACGTACCATTCAAAGCTGTCAAAGATGTTTCTGATATATCAACATCAGCACTTCCACCACTTCCAAAGTGTTGAGTAGCCCATAATTTTAATCCACCTGGAGGTGATGTACCCTTAGCCCAGAAAGATAAAGTCCAAGAACCAGGTATTATTGTTCTTACGTCTTCAATGCGATAACGAAGGCTGCACCAGTTATCACCTTGAGATATATCCATTTTACCGTAAGTTTTAGTTCCTTCTATTTCAGAACCTCCACTAAAGACGTGTTGTTGTTGTGTTCCTGTAGCTCCTGATAGTTGATGATACCATCTATCTATAACATATACTTGTGTATTATGGCTAGTAGTCCCATATCTTTGAGATACAGAAAAATCACCATTAATTATTTTATTTCTGTAATTAAGAGCAGAAGAAACTCCTGTTAAATTTGAACCGTCACCTGCAAAGGATGTTGCAGTACATACACCAGTGATAGTTGCACCACCAGTTACTGTCTCAAACTTCTTAGCATTATCGTAATAAAGTTCTACAGCACCATTAGGTTTAAGTACAGCTGCGTGTTCTCCATCTACAGGCTGTATGGTTATATTATCTGTATCACCTCTAAGATATAAAGTACCTTCATGGTTATCAATATAACTATTAGTACCGTCATGGTAGATCCATAGATCTTCACCGGCACCAATTTTTATCTTCTTATCGTCCCCCGTCATTAAGATACTTTCAGCAGTAGAGATGTTACCAGTTGTTGTTAATGCACCTGTAACAGTTGCACCAGCAGCTGTAGTCTCAAACTTCTTAGCGTTATTATGATTAAGTTCACATGCTCCATCATCTGTAAATGTAGCAAGAGTTTCAGCTGTACCTTCTATTTTTAAAGTTGAACCTACTACTCCTAATTTTAAATAGTTTGATCCGCTATCGTGATATATTTGAACATCTTGACTTGCACCAAATCTTGCTCTAGCACCATCAGCGAAGTCAAGATTAGCATCTAGAGTTTCTATATGTTCAGAACCAACTGCATCGTCTGCAATCTTATCTCCATTTACAGCATCAGCTTGTATCTTAGCTGCTGATACTGTATTATCTCCTGGTGTAGGGATACTAACAGCAGATCCACACTGCATTATAAATACAGAAGCACCGCTAGGAGGTCCAGCACAGAATGTAATTTCATCTGATGCTGATAATACAAAACCATCTAAACCAGAAGGATTAGTCCCAGCATTAGGTTGCTGTATAACACCATTAACACTAACTATTAACTGAGCTGCATTAGTTACATTAGCTGCACTACCACTAGTAGATCCTTCTTTCAAATCATACGCAACAATACTACCATTATACGTAGGAGCATTTGTTGTGTTCTGATTTGTTAATACAAGAATTTTAAAGTCTCCAGATGATGTAACTTCTTTCCAAGCAGAAGCTGTACCATCATACACCTTCATTTTATCAGCACTAGTATCCCATAATAGATCACCATCATCATTATTAGATCCTGGTTCTCCAGCATTAATACGATACCTGCTATTAAAATCGTTTATATCATCACTTAACTGTTTAACATCTGTTTCTGTTGCTAATATCTTATGGTAATTATATGTATTACTTGATCCGGTAGAGCTGACTTGCATACCAACACCAGCTGCTAAAGTCTCATTATAAAGACTAGAAGGAGCACCGTTGATAGTTACGTTGTCAGATCCGTTACCAGCAGTCCTAGCAGTAGTAGAAACACCACTACCATTAAATACTACTCCACCTGCGTCAGCAATTGATATAACAACACCAGCTGCAGGTTGAGTTGTAGGGAAATTATCTTCATCTGCAATTACTTCTAAACCACCAACAGGTGCTAGTTGTGCTGCGACATAATCTACAACAGCTCCTGATGTAGGAATGTGTGAGTCACTGTCTGATATGGTTGTTTGTTCACAACCTATCATACCGATCTCAACAGCATTAGCTTGAATAGTTGTAGCACCACCAGCTGCAATCGCAACGTCACCAGACATAGCCACAGCTGCAGGACGGTTAGAACCGTTACCAACTATAACTTGTCCACTTGAGATATTTTCTACTTTAGCTAGTGTTACATTAGCATCTGCTATATGAGCTGTATCTATAGAACCGTCTACATAATGCTCAGAATTAACAGAGTCATCAGCTATATTATCTCCATCAACTGCATCAGCTGCTAAGTGAACGTGATCTATAGAACCGTCTACATAATGTTCAGAATTAATAGAGTTATCAGCTATGTTATCACCGTCTACAATATCAGCACCTAGGTGAACGTGATCAATAGAACCGTCTGCATAATGTTCAGAATTAATAGCGTTGTCTGCTATTTCATCACCAGTTACGCAATCAGCTGATAAGTGTTCATGATCAATACTACCGTCTACATAATGCTGAGAGTTAACAGAATTGTCTGCTAGAATATCACTATCTACAATACCATGACCAAAATGTTCATGATCAATAGAACCGTCTGCATAGTGTTCTGAGTTTATAGAATTATCTGCTATCTCATCGCCAGTTACACAATCAGCAGCTAATTTTTCATGTGTTACTGCATTATTAGCTATCTTAGCTTCTGTAACCGCATTACTTGCTATATGAGCGGCATCTATACTAGCATCAGTATAGTGCTCTGAGTTAATAGCATCGTCTGCTATCTTAGCACCAGTAACAGCGTCAGCTGCAATATTAGCAGTACCTACAGCAAGGTTTGCTATTTTAGCATTAGATACTGATGCATTACCAAGCTGGCCCTCACCTACAGCACCACTAGCTATTGCTGCAGTATCTACAGAATTAGGTGCATAGTGTTCTGTATCTATAGAGTCAGCTGCATAGTGCTCTGAGTTAACAGCATTGTCTGCTATATTGGTACCATCTACAGCGTCAGCAGCTAACATATCGTGTTCAACTGCACCATTGGCTATAGTGAATGCACCTGTATTAGCCATAGTTAGATCCCCTGAAGGGGTAACTGCAGCAGCAACACCACTACCATTACCTGCAAGGATCTTACCATTTGCAAGTGGTTGCACAGCTATATTAGCATTGATTCTATCATCAATAGCTGCAGCTGTCATTATTTTGGTATTGACATCAGCAAATGCTTCTGTACTATCAATAGTATCTGTAGTATTATTCCATTTACCTTCTACAGCTTTCTCTGTTTCCTGTGATACATATAATGTCTGGTTAAAGTCATTGTTTAAATCTTGAGATCTAATAGCAGATCCTGAAAAGAATTCTGCTTGCAGACTATCAATGTTTGTATCACGATATATTCGAATGGCTACGTTATTACCTGGCGCGCTATTAAATTGTATTTGCGTGGCACTAGGTAAAGTCCACGCAGTGTTAGCAACTTCATCTAAGGTTACCTTGATGTCAGTTGTCTCTAAATATGGGAATGTGAAGGAATACAGTACGGTGGATCCGTTTCCTGTGTAAGTATTTTCAATTGTATACGCCATAGTTACCTGTTAGTCATTTGGAGTAATTGGTTTACTTCTTCATATTGTTCCCTGCTTAATTCAGGATTAGATGTTGTATTTGCTGCAGCAGCTTGTGCTTTCCTATGTGCATTTTTTAATAGAATAACATCTGGATCGTCCGACATAGATGCCCATGCTCTAGCTTTAGCTTCTCTAAATATATCATTAATCAGTTTATTATGTACATAATCCATAGGATTTTTACCAGGTTTTTTCCTGTGTAAACCTGCTGCTATATCTTCTTCCATTATTTTCAAAGATCTTATAACATTAGGATTCTTTGAAAGCTTAGCTAATTTACGTTCTAAATTTTGATCGCCAATAGCTTTTTGGAATTTAGATCTTATAGCAGCATTATCAGCTAATGATGTACCATCGGGAGCTGTTGTTGTAGCTAAATTAATATTATACTGACTACGGAATAAGAACTTACGACCAGGTGATTGGTCAAAGTTTAGTTGTACAGGGCTGATAAAATTAAATAATCTAGTTGGTACATCCCAATCTCTAATAGGTCTACCTGTTAAGATATCATATTTAATAGGAAGTCTATCTTCTTCATCAACAATATACTCCATTAATTGGTTTCTATTTCTTAGAGTATCTTCCAAGTCTGCATTAAGTTCTTTCATATAAGGATTAAGAACTTTACCAATATCATTTCTCAACGTAGAAGAAGGTACAAACCCATTTAATATATTAGGTATAATACGTTCTAACTTCTTAGGGTTATTACTGAATAAATCAGTTAAACTTGTTAGTCCTTGTAGGTATGTTTTAGTAATCATACCTTTTGAAAGTGCTAAGCTTGCACTCAATAAACCTCTTTCAACATATTTATTACCTAGTAACTTTTGATTATCTCCAAGGTCAGCGATAAAGGATAAGATACTAGTGAATGGTTCAAGGGATTCATGGCTTACCCACACTCCACCTAATTGAATTTCACGAGGTCTCCAATCTGCAGCTTCCCATGCTCTACGTGTTTTGAGATCAGTAGGTCCATTACCAGTAAGCCTACCGTCTAAGTATGCTTGACTAGCTGAGAATATAATACCAGAACCAATAGCTAATCTACCCATCTGTAGATCTTTAGCATTCTTTAGTTCTTGGGCAGTTTCTATACCGTATTTAATAACAGTAGATAAATCGTCAGGATTAGCTCTAGCAATATCTCTAAACTCTTCTACAAATAAATTAAAACCTGGTGTATGCTTCATGGTTAATTCTAAACCATTGATACCAGTTCTAGCAAACATATAGAATGGTTTAGTTTGTGGGTATGTATTAAACATAGTGTCTAGTGCCTTACCCCATCCAGTTAAATCTTTAGTAAGGGTAACTTCACCTCTAGCATATGCTAATAAATTATCATTAACAACACCTGTTTGTGGGTTAAAGATTTCATCTTGGAATCGAGCCTCATATTCTCTTATTAATTCTGGAGAAACATCAGGTATTAATCCTTGAGTTTTAGCTTCCATAGCACCCATAAGTGCTTTACTTCTAGATCTAGCTCTCGCTAAGATCATGGTTAAACCATCATCAGTAGCAGCAAGGAGTTTCATAGTATAAGCAAACCAATTAGAATGGTTGTGCCAACGGGAAACGTTAGCTAAACGGAATCCAGCAACTTCTCCATCAGTAGCTCTACCACTATCTTCAGCCCAGAACCTCATAAGTTCCCATTGCTGATCATCTAATGTATAATCTGCGTACCTGTTTTTAATTGTAGATAACTCACCAGTCCAATAACCATTAAGACGATGCTTAAAATAATCCCATGATTCTGGTATAGCTTGTCTCATAGCATTGAGTTCTGCTAATCCATTCCTTAATGTAGAGTCATCTGTGAATCCAGTAAGGAGATATCTTCCAGCTCCACCTAATATTTGAGATGTAGGTCTTAAGAATGTAGCTGTAGAGGTACCCATGATCGCCCTGATAGGGGTCTTAGGTCCACTCAGTAGGCTATTTACCATAACACCTTGAAGCTCCTTCACAAGGACTCCTGTGTTCCTTACACCATCAGCAGATGTATGACCTATAAGCTTATTTCTCATATAAGCATCAAAGTCTTTCCAATGATTAATCTTATTGGACATCGAGAATGCTTCTAAGAATGCTCGTAATAGATCATCTGAAGGTGATTGCCAAGCTAAATCAAACATCATATCAACTTGATTCTTAGCTTGTTGATGCATATCAAGTAATACCTGATTGGCAAGTTTTTTACCACCCTTTGCTTTGATCATATCAGCATACTCTTGACTCATTAGGAATTGAGACCTTTGTATTTGCTCATTACCTAAGATTAGATTATCTCTGATATACTTAAGAGGACCGTCTACATCATCAAGATTAGTGTAATCTATTAATTCCCTAGCAGCTATAGATCTAGCTCTTAGTTGTTTGAATAGAGACTCTTGTAGTAAATTAGCAGCTAGTATCTCTTCAGTAGCCCAAACAGTATAACCATCTTTAGTAATTGATCTTTCAATAATTGGAGCCCAGAAGTCTTTAGTTTCTAGATCACCTGAGTTACGTCCACCAATTACTTCTTGCATTCTGATAAAGGCATCTTCATATACACTCTGTATAGATTCTCCTTTTGCTTCTAAATCAGCTACTAGTTTTTTGTAACGTGCATCACCAAAGAGTTCTTTAGCAATTTTATTATTAACACCTTTAATTCCTGAACCTGCTTCAGCTAATGCTTCTGCAGCAGCAGGAGTGACTAAAGATTCTAACGAGCCCTCATCCATAGAAGACCAATCATAGTCAATCCTTTTAAGAGTTTTTAAACCATCGTAAGGATTAGTTGTTGAGTTAGGTGCACCTTGTCCAGGTCCAGCTAATTCTTTATTTTTATGGAATCGTATATCTGGATCATCAAGTTCTACTAAAGCTTTCTCTTCTATTTGTGCATTTATACTTTGTGTATCTGCTAGTAATTTCCGTTCTGCACGTGCTATATTATCTTCCCAATCAGGAGACCATGAACTAAATTGATTACCTTTACTTGCTTTCTGAACTGCTTGCATCTGTTCAAGTTGAGTTTCAGGTTTTAGTTTATCAAAGTCTATTCCTTTATTGAAAAGTTTCTGACGTGTGACTTGTCTAAGGTTTTTATCTACAAGTACTTTAGCTGCTTTCTCTGCTTTAAGTAGTTTACCACTTTGAATTTTATCTACTTTCTTTAGAATATCATTAGTAGGATTGTTAGTTAAACCCTGCTTAACTCTAACTTTAGCGATAGCTCTAACCGTACCTTCAAGTGGTATACCTAAACCTACACCTTCACATACAGCCTTTACAGTTTTAAGTGCTGGGTGATCAGCGTCTTTAGTTGTACAAGGGGTATCGACAAAACCAAACCTATCTCTTAATACTTGAAGACCATTAGCCTCCTGCGAATACTCTGAGAATAAGTCAGATACTGCACCAATAGCGGCACCTTTAGCAATCCAGTTAGAGCTGCCTATTGTAAATTGAGCAACTTTAGAAAGTACACCTGTACCCTTAGCAACTGCTCCTCCCCACCCAACGATAGGTATAGCCATTGTACCAAAGTGTACACCAGTTCTGATAAAGTTACCCCACCATGTTTTAGTGATAGGATTTAAGTCACCACCAAGAGGGTTGAAACCAGGAGTGTATTGACCTTTTTCTTGTATCTCTTTTACCATTGCACCTGATGCTATATCAGCTGCACGTTCAGGTAGTGTAGCGTAGGAGCTTAATGTATCTCTAGTACCGCCTACAAAAGCATTCTTTAGTTCTGTGAGGTTCTCTTTAACACCAAAGTCTTTAGCATCTTTAGCAGTATGTCCGGCTTCTAATTCAGCTTGGTACTGAGCATCTGCTTCCTGTTCAGCAGCAGCTTCCTCTTCTTCCTTTTGAGCATTAGCTACGCTCTCTTGGTTTAATCGCTCATGTTCTGCATGAAGCCTTTTATGCTCTTCAACATCAAAAAAATTATCAGGCATAATTTATTTACCTCCTCCAAATAGTGCACCTAATAGACCACCTTTAAGTTTCCAACCCCAATAATATGGTCCAGATATTCGACTATACACGTATGTACGTCCATTTTCCACTTTCTCATCACCTAACTGACGATTAGCTTTTTCGTCTTCTTTTCTAGCATGCTTGATTTTGTTTCTTGTATTGTCAAAAATAGTAGGAGCTTTAACTTCGCCTTGATCTAACCTTGTCCAACGTTCGAATACTTGTTGTAAAGATTTTTCATCAATTGTATATCCAGGTTTAAATCCCATTCTTTTTAAGAATTCTTTATTAAGAGGTATTCCTAAGTCTTGCCACTCTTCTGGTGTTACTTCACCAAAAGTTTTACCAATTAACTTATCACCACCTTCAGGTATATCGGATGATACATCTACTTCAGTATGATACACATCTACTCTACCAGGATTGGATTCTCTATTTATCTTATCAGCTGGTGAAATCGGTTTAATAGGAGATCCTTTATCTGGGTCGAAATTACGGGCTCTCAGTTGCTGTTCTATATACAAATACCTACCTTGTCCAGTGCCGTTGTTTATTACTGATGTATCAAAAAATAGTTCATCTGTTGTACCTCCTTCACCATCATCTGCTGGATATTTAGTTGTCTGGTTAATTATAGAACGCCAATCACCGTTTGGATTGTTCTTTTTGAAATTCTCTATTTTCTCCATTAACCATTCCATTCTTTCATCATGTGCAGGTACAGCGTATGTTTGTACATCAGCTCCTGTAGCTACATTCTCTGTAATATTCTTTCGTACAGCTACAGCTTCTTTATTTATTAATTCTTCTCTAGTAATTGGTTTCAGCCAATCTTTATAATTTTTCTTTGCTTCAGCTACTGATTCAGAAAGTGCTAAATCATAGGCACCTTGTCTGTTATTCTTAAAAGCTTCTTGTGTTACTAGATTATCAAATTTTGATTTAAAAAGTCTTCTAGCTCTTATTTCTACATTAGTAGTATCTCGGTTTTCTTCTCCTTGATCTTTAGCTTCTTTTAAAGCAGCTGTTGAAATATCATCTCTTGCAGACTTTAATTCAGTCGCTGAAAGTATATGAGCAGGGTTTTGAAGCCACCCCTTCTCACGAGCTTTCATCATAGCTTCATGTGAATATCTACTATAATTCTCAGGATTAAGTTTACCATACTCTTTAAAATCCCATTCCAAATTATTCAATTCTTTATCAACTTCTAAACCATGTACAGTAGGTTGTGCTTCTCTAAGTTTCTCTGCAATGTCTGATTTTTTACCACCACCCATATTATGCAGTTTATCTACTAATGCTTGGAATGCAGGTTCAGATATAGGACGATTATCATTAGCAAGAAACTGTTCTCGCATTGCATTCGTACCAACCTTAATTAGATTCTCTTTATTTAGTTCACTTATTTTATTCTTTCTCATCATTGAATCAGTAATTTTACCCCAAAATCCTGATGCAGCTACTTCTTTTGATCTCCACTTATTTATACTTGTTAAACCTTGACCTTCTACTTCAAATTCACCGTGCAAAGCTAGTTCTACTTGAGCTAAAGTGATAGCATCAGAATTATACAAATCATATAAATTATCAAGTTTCTTAGTCCAAGCTGCTGACATTTTTTCAGAAGGTGTGTTGCCCACTTCCATTGGGCCTGCAAGTTCGTAAACGTTTTTCGTTATTTCTTTACCTATATAACCCTCACCCATGCCATATGAGTTATCAATAGTTGTTGCAGTGTGTTTGTTTTGATTACGTTCAAATATAGCTCTTTGACTTTTTAATCCTTGAGCCTTACGATCCTTCAAGCTCTCACTTAGATCTTTATCAAATGCTGGTAAAACTTCTGTAGCTATTGTTTGGACACTATGGTATGGTGTAAAATGTCTTTCAAGTATTATTGAATCAATATCCCTGTTAAATCGGTTAAACTGTGCATCAGTATAACTACCACCTGGATCATGTTCTACCATTTGGTTGAACGTGAACCCATCTGGGGTTGCTTCTGTTTTAGTCCATTCTGGAATATGATTTGCTTTTAGAAAAGCTCGTCGTTCTCCGATCAGTTTTTTCTGATCTCCAAGCATTTGGCTTCTGAGAACCTGACGCTCATATCCACTAGCATTTATCCAAGCCTGAGCCAATCTTAAACTCTTAGCATCCCCTGGGAAATTTTCCGAATGTAGTTGTAAATGACCCTGTAATGCTCCTGAATTTATAATTGTATTATTTGCATCTTTAATTTGATCCCAATCTTTTATTAATTTCTCAGCTAATTCAGGGTTATGTACTTTTAATGCTATGAAATTTGATATTGCTTTTTTCTTAGATTCCTCTCTGTGAATCTGAACACCTTTTGCAACTAAGTTTACAGCAGCTGTTGAGAACGCTTGGAACTGTTCTAAATCATAATTATCATTAAGTCTAGCAACTTCTGCATTATGCCTTGATAAAGCTTCATAATGTTGATGCTCTATCCTCATACTTTCAAGACCGTAGTCTCTTGTTCTTTGAACGTTCTCGACTTCTACCTCTTTATTTTGTCTTAGAGCATCTAATATAGGTTGAGATGCAGCTTGTATATCAAATGGGTCGAATGGTTTTGACTCCTTCTTCGGGGTAAATAAGGAACTACCAGCTTGGCTAGTACTGTATTTAAAATTAGATTGTGTCATCTTTATTATCTTGTTGGGGAGTTCCTTTAGTTGTAGCTCGACTCATACCTTCTGAATTAAGCCCATCATTACCTACAGGTAAAAGAAATCTATCTATTTCTAAACCATCTGCTTTTCTATGTAAATCCATAATAGCTTGTATATAATGTTTTTCTATTATATTCATAGGCTCATCTGTTATCTTACCATAATGTATATCTGGTAAAGATATTTCATAACAAATAGGATCTTTAACTTTTTTATATTTTTCAAATTCAGCTTGGTCTCGACCAAATTCCCCAAGTGAATTAATTAAATCTGCTCTAGCTCTAGATCTATTACCAGTTTCACCACGTGCAGCTTGCTGACCTTGTACTTTAAGCAGTTCTTTATACATTCTATTTCTGTTTAAAGAAGCTTGCTGTAGCATTTCGATGTGTTTAAATTGTTCAGCTGCGTAAGAACTATGAGCTGCATCACGATTAATCTGTAACTGATTATCGTATAAATCAAGCTTAACATCAAACTCTTCCATTGTACGTTGATTGTACAAGTCTAGCATTTGTGTATCAAACTCATGCTTATAAGCTTGTTGAGCTGCTTGATTAGCTATTTGTTCTTGTCGTAATCGGTATTGCCTTTCAGCTTCTCTTTTCTGCGCTTTTCTTGATGCGCTTTTTCCCATCAAATTACCAACAAACTGTGCGCCGGCAACTATCAAAGCTGGCATTACTTGTCACCTCCTTTATACATGGCTATAGAATTTGTTATTATATTTACCTTCCCAAGTCAGTCCCAAGAGACTTACTGGTAAAGGAGTATCACCTACAATACTAAGTGATATGTTTTCATTACGTTGATACACTCCTACTTCATGTATACTTTCAGCAGACATAGCAACATCATTGGCTGTATATGTAAACGGCATCAATGATGACACTGTTTCTGTTCTATCAGGTATTCCAGTTAAATTAACATTATACTTGATAGGACCACTAAGTCCTGTCGAAACTTTGACACGATGTATAATTAAATCTGATGTATAATCACTTTTACCTGACTGCTCACCGCCACTATTATAATAGAATTTAGGTAGATCAACTGTCATTGTATAGATATAACCTATAATAAGGTTCTTACCTCTATAATCACCAGCAATATCTACATACTCAGATCCAGCTGAGCCTGCTACAGTAGGATATAATATAGCACCAACTGATGCTTCTGTTGCACCTAGCGTACCACCTATATAACCACCTAAAGCTACTACTGCTAGTTTTTTACCTGATATATGAGTGAATGGTAAGAAGACTCTGGTTGTATCAGTACCTGCAGTATAAGTTCTGTAAGGATTAGTATCATAATAATCCATACATACGTCAGTCTTTTCACCAGTAGGTAAAGTTAAAAAACCTTCATCACTGGACTGTCTAAGGTCATATGACATGATTGATACATTAGTACCATCACTTATAACTGTATAGAACGTACTTACATCAAAGAACTGATCAATTAAATCACCTGTTAAATCCCACTTATACCATGTAGAAGCTAGTCTTTTTTCAGCAGTTTGATAAAAACGATACTGATATAGAGTGCTACTACCTGTAGTACCTAGTGAAATTATACTCATACCTGGTGATCCTGCTACATTATCTACAGTAGAAGGTACTAGTTCAGGTACAATACCTGTTGTATTAAATGAGGTAGGAGGATCAGTTGTACTAATATTAGCTAATTCAAATAACCTAGAATATAGGGGTGTTTTAGAAACAAATGCTAAAGATGTTCCTAAGTTTATAGCAGGTATATCTACATCACACTCGTAATCAGACAGCGTATTAACTTTAGCTGCCTCTGGACTTAAGATATCTGAGTCAGTTGATAACAAGAATTGCTCAGTATCACTGAACATAACTAAACCAGCACTTGTAGTTTTAACATAGTTAAGAAACACAGGTTTAGTAGACGAAGCAGATATATCTATCGTATCGTCAGCTGCTGCTATCATCGCAGAGCCGTTCCAAAAATCGTAGAAAGATCCTGCTTTACTTAATATAACATTACCACCACTTAAGAAACCAAAACGGTTCCTAAAGAAAAACATATTTCTTATTTTACTACCAACAAACGAAGGTGTTGGATTTGTTATTTCATCGCCGACATCTCTAGCTTCCCATGCAATTGCGCTATATGAAAAAGAACCATCAGACTCACGCACTAATTGATGAGGCATAGTATCTGGATCTAATCTATACTTTATAGAAGGTTCGTTAGATTCAACCCAAGAACCTGTTCCAGATGCATAGTTAGTTGACCCTGATTCAAACTTAACCCACATGTCATCAGCATCAATATTAGTGCTGTTAATTATCTTTACTTTATAATTATGTACACACTGAGAAGGTAGTAAACTTAGATCTGATATTTGATTTATAAATGAATATATAGCACCTGATTGAGGTCCACCAGAAACTTGAAGAGAAGTTACAAGTGTAACATGTATTCCAGGGCCAACAGCTGTAGCAACGCAGTTTGCTGCATTACCACCTGCACCATTTATACCACTAACTAAATTAGATACTATAACACTAGCGTCAGCGTCTCCTGCACCTGCATCTTCTGCTGTTGTATAGGTAATAGTTACACCATTTAGAGTGACTACGTATGAAGAGTTATAATTTGCAACAGCAACTACAATAAACCCATCTGTAGAGACAGGATCTGATGTCGCGTCTAATAAAGAAACAGTTTTATTCTTATTCAATACATACGTATAATCATTAAGTGTAACTAATTCTATGTCATCAGCTGAAGCTCCTCTTAAATAACCATTAGACGGTAATCCTGGTATTGTACAAGCTGTAACCTCTGAATCATAATCACTCCTTGAGCTTGATTCTGCAGTAACAGCACTATTATATGCTGTTTGTGCTGTACCCATCGCTGTATTAGCTGTTGACAATTGTCCTGCTGTATGTGTGGCAGCTACCACTTCCACAAGTTCAAAAACTTTTTGTCCGGTAGATGCTGTGTGAGGATGTTCAGACGTCATCTCTTTACCTTTTTCCCAAGTTAAAGCGATTACTTTAAAGGTAGCATTACCTCCACCACCAGTAACAGTAATAACTTCATCTATTTTATAGCCAGCCTGAACACCAGTTCCACCACCTGCAGCTATAGTTACAGCTTGATCTATCACACCACCAGTTACAGTATATGTCACTGTAAGACCAGTTCCGTCTCCACTAGAAGTAGTAGCTACAGCTGATGCTGCGCTGTAACCAGTACCACCACTCACACGTTCTAATGTTAGAACAGGTCCAGAGATAGCAGATGCTGATATATTTTCTACAACACCATCTTTTTTAATGGTATAAGTATCTCCAGTTTCCTGTTGATATATACCAGATTTTACTACTTCTTTGACACTACCTTGCTGTGGATCATAGTCGAATTCTGTTTCCCAATGAGCAACTCTCGTAGTGGATTGACCGTCGTTAGCTTGAGTGTAAGTAGATTGTGCTGTATTTAATTCTGTTGTTCTAGTTGCTGTGTCAAGTACATCTTCATTAAAAGCAAGTAAATCTGTTTGCAAGTTTGTATAGTTACATCCAGTTGGAACACCGGTATCGGTTCCCATATCTACTTTCCTTGGAGTGCCGTCTAGTAGACTCCATATTCTAAATGTATCGTCTGCATATTGACCTACATATTTCTCCTGTTCATCTCTTAATATCGAAAACCATTTACCATAAGATCCAGTGGTGGCAACTGTAACTGTAATAGCAGCTCCACCTCCACCTCCTAGAACGGCGTCCGCGATAGTAAGTGTATCACCTACTGCATAACCTCTACCACCTGAAGATAAACTGACATCAACACCAACTGATTTTACCGCAGTAATTGTAAGTACTATGTCATCTGCTCCACCATTTCCAAGATCTGAATCAGCAAGAGTTACAGTTTCACCAGATGTATTATACCCTGATCCTCCATCTCTACTATTACGTTGATCTAACTGGATCTCAGGTATACCGTTTTCATCTACAATTATTTTAAAGTCAGCATTAGTACCTGATGCACTACCGTTCTGTGTTACATAATATGTACCTGGAGTTCTGTTATGAGCAGCTACTGCGTTATGTGTAAATGCGGAGATCTCCCCAGCAGCTGTGGCGTGTACATTAAATGTTGCTCCAGCTCCTGAACCACCAGTTGCAGCGACAGAGACATATCTGCCAACAGTTCTGGAATTATCACCAGTACCGTTATGCGAAGCTGATGTTATAGTAGTACTAATATTCTCTGCATTATATAGATTAGCTACAAATTTACCACCTGGTCTCTTTAACATACCCAAAGCATAGTCAGGGTATGTGTTTATAGCATCTTTTAATTGAGTGGGTATCTTTTTCTTATCTGGTTGTTGTGATATCCCATTCAAAAAAGTAGGGATATTTTGTTTAATTGTACTCATCGTTGCAATGCTTGGAACGGTTGATAAGTGTTGTGATAATCCTCAGTATCCTTCCAACCAAAGATTGAGTAATCACCTTGTTGGGTTTCGTATTCTAGAGCAGCAGCACGTGCTTCTATTTCAGTCTTCTGTAATAACTGGGATAAATTCCCATCTCCTATCATTCTTATAGCACATTGTACAGCTGCTCTCGCAGTTATATATGCTTGTACAGCAGGTGGTACGTCAGAGAATTCCCAATACCAAATAACATCACAAGTTAATTCACGTGGGTCGTCACCATCTTTCCATTCATATGTATGTTCATTCCTATCATATAAGAAACCACCACGTCTTACAGGATTGAAGTCATCGAAGTGCTGGTACTTATAAGTATCTATAGATAAAGCATCAGAAGGGTATTCTATTTTAAAAGTCGTTGCATCTGCAGTCAACTTATAATGACGTTCGATGTTAAAAGTCCAACCTTCAGCTTGTACAGTTTTATTAGTTTCTCTTAGTGTGTTAAGAGCTATAGAAACTTCAGGGTTTTGAAGATTGAGTGTGGTGACAGGAGCCTGTCCCACTGAGCTTAATATTTGATTAACAGCATCCAGTTCTGTGGACACAGCATAAGTAGGATAGGACATATGAATTTATGTGAATAAAAAAAAGGAGGGTAGTGAAACCCTCCCATGTGTATAATTTAGGTAACGTTACATTCTTGTGTAGCGTATGCAAGTCTTAGATTTTTAGTGATAGATACCACAGCATTAGAGCTACGGATATCAGTACCACCACCATCTGTACGAGATACGCTTTCACGGTTGGCGTCTGTTGTGCAGACACCATTATTACCTTTAGCGACGGCTGTTGCCATTTGTTTTTACCTCGTATTATTAACAGCCAGGTGTAGCAGTCAGGTCACAAGAACCTGTGGCTACAGCTGAACTAGCAGCGATTCCAAAGGAAGATGTTCCTAGTAGAGTTCTGCCATATTCTACAGGAGAAGGTGGGTTCTCGGTAATAGTATCGAGACCGCCAATTCCTACAGTGATTGTGCGCTTTCTATTTTCGCCAGGGATAGTAGACATAATATATCTCCTTACTGGTTAGAGAATTCGATAGCAGCAGCAGGGTTAAGGGTTCCGGCTCCCATAGCCAAGCGTCCTAGAATGACATCTCCTTGGTATAAAACCGATACATCACCAGAAGTTACTTGTACTTGAGGACCGATTGCTTCAACAACACCAGCTACATCTTTCTGATAGATAAGACCGCAATGATATTGGAAGTCACCAGAGTAATCATTGTTCTCACCAGACTGAGAGTTAACAGTACCTGCCAAGAATGGGAGGTTGTTAGAACGCTTGATCTGGATACCAGCAATCTCATAGAGACCTTCGCCGGAAGTTAGATTACCACTCTTATTACCATAGTCACGGTTCAAGATGTTAGTAGATACCTGAGAGACTAGAGCATAGT
>LULN01000205.1_pt1 | contig 17175 bp, 32 predicted proteins | sample 728131 | NCBI WGS metagenome assembly LULN01 (sample SAMN03860288, study PRJNA289734) | marine metagenome | biome: seawater column; feature: ocean; material: water; isolation source: Red Sea water column Station 149 - depth 100m | place: Saudi Arabia: Red Sea | collected 2011-10-15 | depth 100 m
GAGCGTAGACTTAAAGCAATTGAATCACCATTATGGGTTGATGCAATGGTACAATTAATTAAACCACATAAAGAATTTAGATGGCACGATAGCGGAGATATCCAGTCACTGGAGCATCTACAAAATATTTTTAGAATTTGCAGGAAGACACCAGACACCAAGCACTGGTTGCCAACTCGTGAAGCTCAAATCTTGAAGCGCGTCTCTGTTAACGAAGTTCCGCGCAATCTGGTCATCCGGTTCTCATCTCATATGATAGACCAAGCGCCAGTAAACTTTTGGCCATGGACAAGTACTGTCACCACAGATGGCAATCACAGTTGCCCAGCGGAAAAACAAAATAATTCTTGCGGCAGCTGTAGACAATGCTGGGATCGTAATATAAAAAACGTTTCATACGGTAAACACTAATGGAATTTAAACACCCAAAATATTATAAAGAATTACGCAACGTACGTAATAACTGGCTCAGGTCATTAGCAAAGGGCGCTTCGACGGAAGCACCAAGCGTGCATCCTGAGCCGGGCCTCAAGCAACAAGCTGCAAGCTCCAAGCCTCAAGCTTCAAGCACCAAGCTCATTAAAAAATAAATTACAAGCGTCAAGCCCCAAGCTGCAAGCGTCAAGCTTCAAGCCGCAAGCTACAAGCTCCATGATTCTTGAACCACGGTACAAGTGAAAACGATTCGTGCATCTCGGACCGAGGGCCTCTGCTAAGATAAATGTGTTGTTAGGATGTGTCACGTGAAACGCAATTTGATGCGGACTGAAACGTATTTTTTTACCCTTGGTTACTTTTAACTCTACTGTGAAAAAGGTGCCAGAAGTATTATAGCCCAATAGATCAGGAGTACCAACATTACTGAGGTTTTCCAACCTATTCCAAACAATTTTGGGAGTTGCTTTGATAAGTTTTTTATATAATTTAGCCTCTGGTCCCACTTACTTTTTAGGGGTAACAGTGTCATTCTTTTTTAACTTTAGCGACATCAGCATAGAAACAATTACAGCAACTTCTCCGTATGGTTTTGTCCATAAGTATTGCAACAATTGTTTTCTTTGTTCTTCTGTTAACTCAAGCATATCATCTCCTTCCTAATAATCTTTCATTACACCTGGCGGTAATATTAATTTTTTATCTTTGTTTGGTTTTAAAACTAATCTTAAACCTTGTTGTGCACCTATCATATTATTTTCTTGTACTTCCATTCTTCGTATCTCTTCTAGATAACCATCTACCTCAATATATATTTTAGCATATTGAACTGCATTACCTCTACCTTTACCGTCTTTTAACTTATCGGTAAAGCTACCTAGGAATTGTTGTAAATCTTTAACGAGCATTGTAGTAATCGTCTAATTCTTTTGCCAATCTTTTGTTGTCTAACTTTAATTCTTTATTTTCTGATACAAGTTTAGCAGAAACTTCATTGTTTGTTTCTATAACAGCTCTTAATTCTTTAACTCTTTGTCTTAAAGTTTGTATAATTTTATCTAAATCATACTCACCACGTTCATCTTTTACTTGCTGTAAATTTATTACTTTGTCGTCTTTCATACTATTGACAATATAGGACAGTTACCTTAAATTGTCAACATGGGTGTTCCAAAAAGATTAACAGAAATGCAAAAAAGATTTGCTGAATATTTAGTATTCAACGAAGGTAGAACTACAGGAGCTGATGCGGCAATCGCTGCAGGCTACAGTGAAAAGCGTGCTAGAGTAGAAGCATCAGAATTACAGAACCCAAGACTGTCTCCACTTGTAGTACAATACATAGGAGCACTACGAGAAGAAAAACTAAAAAAATACGAAGTTACATACGACAAGCATGTAGCAGAATTAGGCAAGATTAGAGAGGAAGCTTTGAAGAAAGGCGCCTTCTCCGCTGCAACCAACGCTGAAAAGAATCGTGGTATGGCTGCAGGATTATACATAGACCGTAAAATAATAAAAACAGGTAAACTAGAAGAGCTATCAGAGGAAGAATTAGAATTAAAAATGAAAAAAATATTAGATGACTACGCACCGATTCTAAATGCAAAGCAGATTGAGGGTGAGGCTGTTGAGACACCTATATCTTCTGAATCTTCTTTACCCACTGACGAGGAATCATCGTCCGATCCCCAAAACTAAAACTACCATCGTCTTCTTTGTCGTAAGAAGCAAATAATTTAATTGCGTTTTTATCTTTAGAGTATAACCAACCTTCATTGATAGGTCTAGCCAGTTTCATTCTATCAAATTCTTTGTCATTGGCCCAGCCCGAGTCACTCACACAGTCGATCCACTCCACTCGGACTTTCGGATAAGGTATGTCGGGAGTTACAGTTGAGGCAATAGCTTTTCTTCTTTTCCTAGGCATGATGTATATGTATGTGAAAAGTTTTAAAAAAACAATGAAAATGAAATGCCTCGCGTGCTGGCAATCCTAAATATTGCCCTAGGTAGACAAAATAATCTGTCACCTTAGACATAAAGTGTCTACCTGAGTGTCTACCCTAAAGTCAATAAAATCAATGCTTCTAGACGAAAGTGACAGAATGACACTTTTTCTAGAGTAGTTTTTATTTTTTTTTTTATTTTTTTTACCATACATATACATTGTCTATAGTACAGCTTTATCTGCCATAGTTTTGCCATAATGTAGCTCCATTACGGCCAACTTTTCTTCTGCTTGTGACATTTTGTCAAGTAATTTATCTACTTCTGCTGTAATGTCTGGGTGTTCCGGTATCAACAGCTCTTGCTCGCTAAAACAATGTATCTTGTATTTAGCGTCCTCTATCTCTGCTTTGTATCTGCAGATTAGAACGTTTCTAAGTTTCTGATTCATTCGTAAAATCCTCCGCTTTCATTGGTGTTGTTTTTTCTTTCTCATCAAACTGTATCTCATGATACATATTTAATCTTTTTAAAAATTTGTGTTTCCAGGTTCTAAGGTCAGCACCTTCTGTTTTGAATTCTTGATAATATAGGTCAGGCGTGCATACCATGATAACTCCTTGTTCAATTTTGCTACCGTAGACGTAGTCGTGGGCCATGGCGTATGCTGCAATTTGCAAGTAATAGTCTTCAATCCATTCTTGTTTTTTCGGACGGTTAGCTTGCTTGAAGTCAACAATAGTTTCCATACCATTATGTAAACAGACCAAGTCTGTTGAACCTGCGTACAAACCCGGATAATGTAACGTAACTTCGGAGCCGTAATACTCTTCCACTGGTGTAAGACCCACTTCAATAATTTTTTCGGCCATGGTTTTCGCCTCTTGTCCGAGCCCTGTAAGATCATCGTAGCCAATTCCTTGTATATAAGATTCGAGGAATTTGTGCATGGCAGTTCCCCGCTTACTACTATGATTCTTGATTCTGTCTGCTTCTTCTTCACCGACTTTTGCCTTCCATTTTTTTATAAAATCTTGATTTTTTGTAGCGGCTAATATCGTAGTCACACTAGGAAGTCTATCATTTTTTATCTCATACACCCTGGTCCCAGTTCCATGGTCCGTGATCTGTTTACCATTGATATATATGTATTTTTCACTCCTCGGGATAGGTTTACCAATGTTATGATATTCTTCTAAATCTTTTTTATCCATCATGGTTTTTTCTTAGTTAAAACTTTTATTTTACCATTATTAACATAATAACCTTCTAACTCTTCCTTATCTTTATCTATTTTTTTACCAAATATTTCATCAAAATTTTTACGATATAAGTCCGTTACAACTCTAGACTTACCATCCCAATTAAAACCTTTTTTATCTTTTTTCATATTCCTATTCCTATGTTTAGTTCTAAAAATTTCATTCTAAACTCATTGCCTTTCTATAGTCATCTAAACTTACAACATTACCCTCCATAAGTTTTTCTTTACAATAGTGTTCTATCACCTGTTGTATCTTTGGTAACTTTGTATGTGCATATGGCCAAAGTATTCGACAAACATAAAAAGCATCTCTAAATGTACAACGCCATCTGTATTGCATTAAATATTTAGTGCCATCTTTGCGTTTTCCTTTTCTTGGTTTCTTGGTCAATGTACCAACACCCAAAACTTCTGTAACCCAACGAAGTACAGACTCATCAGTCATGGATATCTCCATACTAATACGCCAACAATCGTAAGTACCGGATCGTTTCTTTTCTTTACGTTTTTTAATATCAATACTTCCTTCACCGTCAAATAAACCAGCTATGTAAGCAGCATCAGATTCTCTTATCATTAGTTTAACTTAACAACGTCACCTGTAGCAGGATCAATAGTGTTATCAGGCTGAATAGTTTGGGGCTCATGTACATAAAATTCTCCTTCCGAATCGCAATCCCAACATTGGAATATGTTTGTATCGTTCGTGTCAAAAATTATCTTTAAAAAGCCATTACCTTTACAAGTATGGCAAATAACTTTTTTTACACTATGCTTTTTTAATTTTGCCATTTAACTTCTTCGCTTTCTCGTTTACTAATGATTCTATTGTCTTTGATATAGATAGTTTTGCATCGGGCAATAATACCTTCGACAAAGCAATCAAAGTCTTGTATGTTTCATGTGTAAGAGAAACGTTTCTGTATTTAGTTATATCGGTCATGTGTTCCTTTCATTTATTAATGATGATAATATAGGATAGAAAAAAGATTTGTCAAGATGAAAATAATATTAACTTTATTAATGTGCAGTTATGTATCAGGTGAATGTATGCCGCCATTTAAATGGCCGACTACGTTCGATAATATGTATGATTGTAGCATATTTGGCTACGAAGAAGCCGCTAGAAAATTAAAAGAAATAGGTAGAGAAGAGGTAGAGCTGCATAGAATATCTATTACATTTACTTGTTCATACTTACCAGAAGCTAACACTTAATTGACAATAAGGCAAGATTGTGGTAAGCGGTTCGTTCTTACCTTTAATACCTATCCTGACATTTCTCTCTTAGGATAGGTCTATAATTAATTTACCATTTAAATGGTCCATTTCATGCTGCACGACTCTTCCTGGAAAATTATAGAAAGTTTTATATTGTTTCTCACCATGTTCACAGAACCAAGTTAAACCTACATAGGTAGATCTTCTAACGTCTATAAATTTACCAGGACAAGATAAACAGCCTTCTCCTTCAGTTAGTTTTTCTTTTGCTTGTTTTTCTATTACTGGATTAATGAATATCTGTGGATTATTTTTTTCATTACTAATGTCCATAACAAAGATTTTTCTATTAAAACCTACTTGATTTGCTGCAAGTCCTATACCATTATTATCATACATAGTCTGAATCATATCAGCTATTAATTTTTTATTATTATCGTCTAGAGGAAACTCTACTTCATAAGTCTCTTTTTTTAAAAATACATCTGGTTCTTTTACTATCTTCATAATTCATTCGGCCCCTACGCTTTCCGTGCACGTACTAACGTAGAAGGCGCCGCTTTCGTTGCTACCCTTTCAGGTCATCGCGAACGTACAGAGGAACGCAATACTGCTGGACTTGGACGCCTACTAACGGTCTTATAATATCTTTGTTGCAATGGGTAGCCATTATCTCTACACCACTGGTCGGCATAATATTTTATTAACATGGACTCTTGTTGAGCCCCGCCATGTTTCTTTTTTATTCCCATATACACCCAAAAAAATCACCACTACCATCGTTCATAACATGAGCGTTAATAGGGTACTCAACGTACGTGGTTAACTTCAATCTTAATATTTCACACAAATCAAAGAAGGTTAGTCCAACTTGATCTACTAATCTTATGTTTTCCATTATCTCTACACCACTGGTCGGCATAATATTTTATTAACATGGACTCTTGTTGTGCTCCGCCATGTTTCTTTTTTACTTGCATATACACCCATAAAAATCACCCGTGCCATCTTTCATGACATGAGTATTTATTGGATAATCATAGTAAGTTGTTAAATGCAATCTAAGTATGTCACAAAGATCAAAGCAATCTACATTACTTAATAATTTTATCCCAGACGTCATCTCTTTCGTAACTTCCACCAAATGGTAAAGTCCGTCGTTTAGAATTATAATATCCATGAGTGCTCGCTATTTTTTTTACTAATTTATACCATTCATCCTTATACTTAGGATCTTTAGTTTTATTCCAAAGATTAGCTAATTCATCTGCTTTATCAATCATATGTATTTATCTTTGTGCCATTAGCAATAATCTTTTTTATACTATGTGCTTGTAAATTTAATTTAGCATAGGGTTTCCATGCTTTACGTATTAAATTTAACTCTAACAATAAATTAGACCATTGTTTAGGTGTTATGTCTTTACTTGTTATTATTACTTTCTTCATTCTTTCTATATAGGATATCTAGGGATAATTGTCAACCCTTCTTTTGTCTTTTTTGTTGTCTTTTTTCGTGTTTATTTCTATTTTTTTTATGTCTTCCAGGCCGTTTACGGGGTTTTTGTTTGTGGTATAAATTTACACCAAAATTAGATTTCTTCGCCATCTCTAGTTACTTCTAAATGTATTTTATCTTTCTGATTACTTGACATAATTGGTATGTAACTAATTTTACCATTAATTTTTTGTTCTAAATCACTACCACAAGTTGTACATCTAAAATGATCGTTAGCAAGGCTAACTAATACTACTTGAAAATTACAAGCAGGACATAAACCATTTACAATTTCTGTTTTAAATACAGTTGTGGACATTAGTTTGCTAATGGATTTGACGTAGATACCTTTATTTCTTCAATCTGTACTTTTAGTAATTCTATTTCTTTAGAATTAACCATAGGTTTAGTGTGTGCGTGATCAACAGGGTGATCGTGCTTTACAAAATCATGACTGTGTGATGTGTCAATGTTTTCTAATTTGTTAACTTTTTCTTCTAACACAGCAATTTTACTTTCTATTGCTGATGTATCAACTGTAGTATGTTCTTGTGATTCTAGTGCATCTAACTTAGTTACAATCTCACCATACTTAACAAAGCCACCACCTATTGCTGCAATAACACCTAATAGTGCTGCGACTCCTGCTAATTGATTTTTAATTTTATCCATTTTTAAGTACCTCTAACTCTATTAAGATTTTTTGTTTTCTAGAGTTAATCTCTTGAAGTTTACGTGCTTTGATTTCCATCTTATCATTTTGTATATAAGTTGCAAGACTCTTATCTGCATATATTAATCTATTATCAAATATAGGTAATTGCTCTAAATATATGTTTTTTGGCTTATAAAACTGTGTATTTGCATATGCATTTAATGATACTTGTTCGCTTGTCATTGCCTCTATTTTTATGATATTCTTTACCGCTAAATTTTTAGAAATATTTTTGATGTCCTTGTCAACTTTATCCATTATTCTTGCAAGATTTTTGACGATAGCTTTTTTCTGTTGTATAGCTTTTTGTTTGGCAAACTTCTTAGTCTGAATAGTGGACTTTTTAGGAGTCTCGCTACTAGGTTTTTCTTTTTTAATTTCTTCTTCATTAGATTCTTTTATCATTTCTTCTTGTTTTTCTTCAACTATTTCTTCTTTAGGTTCTTCCTCGGTTGATTCCATTCGTACGGGTCCGGTCTCCACGAGTTCTTCTTCCTCAGTAAAAGTTTCCTCTTCCTCAGAAACCATAGGTAAGAAGCTTGCAATGAGCTCTTCAGTCTCTTCATAAATTTCCTCCTCTTGTGGTGCCATCATAGTAAAAAAAGATGTAACTATTTCTTCTGTTGGCATTTCTTCCATTAACATTTCTTCTTCCATAATTATTTCTTCTATAAATTCTTCTTCCATTGGCATTTCTTCTAACACCATGAGCATAGGTTCAAATGTCATTTCTTCAAATTCTTCTTCCATGGCTGGTGGTTCTTCCGTCATGGTTACAGATATGTTGTCCACATTTGGTCCACCTAAGTTTGCTGGTGCATTTGCATCAGATCCTGATATGTTTATGTTACCAACGTTAGATCCTATTCCTGTATAAATTAATCTGTCTGTAAAAATTGCACCGTCAATACCGGTTACATCTGTTCTTATTGTTGTGTTTGTTGCAAGTGTATTACCATCAGAATCTTTAATTGTAAGCACGTTTGTAAATGTGTCAGCTGGTCCGCTACCACCCCAACAACCTGAAACACCACATTCACCATTCTGTGCATCTATGCTAGAATCTAATGTAATACCATTGTTTAACATGTTTTGAGTTATTGTATCAGATGTTAAATTAAAATCTTGATTGATAGATCCACTATCACCAAACTCTAAGTCATAGTTGCTTGATACATTGTTTAACTCACAACAGTCATTTAATACTTGCACGTCACCAGATGTAGTCCAACCGTTGGCGTTACCAGTTTCAAAATTTCCGTTTGTAATTAAATTATTTGTTGTTATTTCTTCTGCTGAAGTTGTAAGGGTTAACATCGTCAGCAAACTTATTAATACGATAAATCGCATATCCCGCTCCTATTATCATTATTGTTAACCAAATCATTCTAGTATAAGTTTTTTAATAGATAAAGATCCATCGATGTTAGATTCTAGTTCAGCCATCGACTTTATACACTGATACTTAACATTACTATTAGATTTTAATTGACGTTTTGCAACACGTGCCCCTTTAAGACATTCAGACATTGACGTCTGGATACGTGCCTCCTTAATCTCGCCTCCCACTATCATAAGTAAAGCTATCACCAACTCTGTCATTGATGTCCTCCGTTTTTATTTTCTCTAACTTTATCTTTTAATTCTTCAATATCAGCTAGTGCTTTATTTAATTGTTCTCTTAAAAATTCTATGTTAACTTTGTTGGTCATGTTCATTTCTTGAGTTTCTTCCATCTTCTCGACACTTTTATAAAGATCCTCCAACAAAAAATGTTGCTCCTGGTCCACGGGCACTTGTTCGGACTTCTTGAGCAAATCATTTTCAAACAATTCACGTGATGTCTCTAGAGATACTAACCTAGCCGTAAGTTCGGTATAAGCAAAGACGCCAGCTGCGACGAGCAAAATCAAACTAGCAACCGTCTTCATAGGCATCTGCACGGCAGCTGATTCCGATATATTAAGTGGTTTGTTCTTCATTATCTAACTTTTATTAGATTTTTTAAATCTTCTCTAGCTTTTTCTTCGTCTTGTTTTTCTAGTTCTTTTGTCATTTTAAGTTCTTCTTCAAGTCTTTTTTTCTCAATTAACGCTTTTTCTTTAGCTATTGCTTGTTCTTTTTTTTCTCTGGCCTTCATTCTTTTTACATATAAATCATAGTCTGGTCTTTCGTGATCGTATTTAGCCCAAAGTTTTTCTGCTTCTTTACCAATACGTCCATCTATTGGACATGGAGTGCCTGCTTGTATCATTGATTCAAATACTCTTTCGTCTTGACAAAGTATTGCTACGGCTGCAACTTTCATTCCAAAGTCATTAAGTATTCTTGCTAGTTTTAATCTTTCACAGTTTTCATCTATTACATGTTTACCGCCTGATACACCTATACCAAATGTTTGAACACCTGCAGATACACCTACAGCACAAACATCTTGTGTCATAGAATTATATGACGGTGCTGAAGCTGATGGCGGTGAAGATTTTATATCTGAGTTTGTGGTATTGTTAGTTGTAGTTGTAGATTCAGAACCAGATTGATATGTGGTTGTAGCAGTTGATGTGTATCCACCTTCAATTGCCGTATTAGATCCAGATGTATTTGTTTGTGTAGAACCACCATAAGCAGGTTTTACGCAAAAAGCTAATAAGGTCATTAATATAATTAACGTACCTGTAAAATAATAATTCATCCTACCAATCTCCATTACTTTAGTTTAACCTCGTTTTCGTATGACATATCTGTGCCATGATCCTTTTCAATTTTGTATGTTCTTTTGCATTTGCAATTATCACAAACACAAACACCATATTCATCTGCATGTAAGTCTCCGTCACAATGACAATCATGGTGACAGTTCTTACACTTAAGCATTTACAGCCCGTCTACATGATGGACATTGTTTTTTATATGTGTCTGGATGTTTTTCACAAACAACTTTAATTTCAGATTTAGGTGCTTCTGTGTACATTGTAATATGTTCATCTTCTTCACATTTACAAAATCTACCAAAAAATTTTTCAATTATTGATTTAATCCATTTTTTAATCATTTTTCTTTTCCTCTATTTCGTAAAAGAAATTGTCAGTGTCTTCAGTTTTCCACTGTCCTGTATCTTCTACATTCCATTCAGAAGTTTGTACCTTCCAATCAGGTATTTCATCTTTTACCGTAAAAGATGGTATATCCCATATTATTCTATTGTTTGGCTGTGCCGCATAGTTGCCGTCATCTAACGCAAGTATGTGTGCGCACTTATGTTCGTGCGGGATCTCAGAATGATCAGTGTCTATTATATTACTCTCTGGGTGTGCAAAGTCAACTGTGAAAAGATAGGATCCGTGATGCCATTTCTTATCTTTACCAATGTATTTACCTGCTTGTCCGTCTAAAATATCAAAACTAGTAACAGAAGGGTAATAAGAAAAACAATTCCACAATTCCAATTCATCCAATCTTCTAATTGGAACTTCTTTTGCCTTGTAACCACGCTGAATAAAAGCTGATATGGGTAAACGATAAAAGACAGCACCGTTTTCCATGATGGCATGAAAGAGAATTGGTCTACCAGTGATTGAGGCAATACCGAAGATAATACAGTCTTCAACTTCGCCATGATGTTTTTTAAGGTCATATAAATACTCCTTTTTTATTTGCGCGTATTGTACAGGAATATTTGCATTTAAGTAAGACATATTTTAACCTCATTTTATACTTCCCCAATTAGGACCAGACTCATAGTCAACTTTATTAGGAACCTCTAAATTAACAGCATTCTCCATAATCTCAACAATTTTATCTGCGTTATCGTTGACAGATATGTCTAACTCATCATGAACTTGTATGTGTGGTATGATTCCTTCTTTATATAATTCTATCATAGCTTTCTTTGTCATGTCCGCTGCCGATCCTTGTATTAATTTATTTAATGCTTTGTATGTGTAAGCACGTTTGATCCCTGGTCCGTGTTCCTTGAGCGCTGCATCATGTGGCAATGCTTTATGAATTCCAAATTGATTTGGTTCCCATAGATGAAACCTACACAATCTACCAAGTAACGTTCTAATTTTACCAGAGTCCTGTGCTCTTTGCATTACATTGTCCATCAGTTGTTTTACAAATGGAACTTTGTTGTGATACTGTCTAAACAAATCATTAGCTTTATCTTTACTAATACCAAGTTCAGCTTGTAATTTATTTTTACCCATACCATAGAACAGACCAAGATTTATAGTCTTAGCCTGTGATCTAGGTATCTCTGCCATCTCAGCTACAATACTATGAAAATCCGCATCACCTTCGTGATACGCATCCAATACTTCGCCAGCTCCATAGAGATTTTGTAAAGCAGCATAATGCACTACCAACCTAGGCTCTTGCTGAGAATAGTCAAAACAACCCCATGTATGGCCCTCCTCGGGCACAAATAATGACCTAATCCGTGGTCCAAGATCCTTGTTCCTAGCTGGTATTTGCTGTAAATTTGGGTTCGAGTAACTAAATCTACCTGTTACTGTTCCACCGTTATCTGATCTAAGCTGATTAATTTCAGCATGAATTCTTCCTTTATGGTTATGTTTTAATATGGTATCAATAAATGTGGTATGGGCCTTGTTGATTTCACGGGCCTGGGCAATTAGTTTCACAAGTGGGTGGGGGTGATTCTGCAAAAAATTTTTAGTAAAGGAAGGAGCAGATGTTTTCTCAGTTTTATCGTAGTCTAATTTTAATTTATCAAAAACTTGTGCAATTGATCTTGCAGCCCATATTTGAGTGTCTATTCCTGTTTCTGTTTTTATTTTTTGGATTAACTTATCTTCTTGTAATGATAACTCTTTCTTTAATGTATGAGCTGCTTGAACGTCTACGCGCACGCCTTTAAATCTCATATCAACAAGACAAGGAAACAATTCTGTTTCCATATCCATAATAGAATTTATATCTTGATGGTCTATTTCTTTTTTAAGTTCTTGCCAAAGTTCTAAAGTTATCTCTGCATCTTTTTCTGCATATGCGCCAACATAAATGGCAGGTAGTTTATACATTTCTGCCTTGGCGTCAACACCCCAATCTTTTGCAGCTTGATATAAATCTGTTTCATTTTTTCCTTTTCCAGTGTATCGTTTAGAACAATTGTTTAAGTCATAACGCATTTGATTTTCATCAACTAAGGCCGATGCAATCATCGTGTCAACAATTTTACCGTTAATACTTAAACCGAGCGCTCTAATCCAACAAACGTCATACATGGCGTTATGGAATATTTTTACAGCAGGTAGGTTTAGTACGTCTTGAAACCATTTTAAAACTTTTTTACGGTCCATATTACCACCACCTTCGTGTGCTATTGGATAATAACCAGACCAACCTGGCACTGCAACAGCAACACCTACAACATCGCCATTACCAACAACAGAACCAGAACCCATTTTAACTAGGTCTGTGTCTTTTGTTTCTAAGTCAATTGCTATTTCATTATGTTTAGATAAATCTGGAAAAGATTCTGGTGGTAGCCACTCTGTTTGTGGTTTAAATATCGGTATCTGCATCTGTTATTCCCCATGAATTTGGTTTTTTTTCTTCTTTAGGTTTTTCTGGATAGTCTCTATCGATTGCCATATCAATGTAATGTTTAGCTTTAAGTAAATCTTCTTTCTGATTTTTTTGTTTGTGACGACACAAATATTTTATAGCGTTTCCTTCTGCAAAGGGCAAGTTGTTTTTGTTTATAAACTCTGATGGCTGTATGACCATAGATTTATAGTGAGTTCCTCCCACTTGTTTTTTATATATGTCGCTCATAGCATGTATCCTTTTTCATATTTTTTTGGTTCTATTATGTGTAAATTTTCTTTTGTTCTTGTTGCACCAACATAAAACAATCTGTTCTCATCATCTGGATCTCTTTCGTAACCTTTCATAGTATTTTGTGTTAAGTCAGTTAACAACACAACATTTTGTGATTCACCACCTTTAGCTCCGTGTATTGTAGATAATTCTATACGTGGTGCTTCATTTAATTTTTCTCCGTTTGCTCTCATCTTTCTTAAATAATCTACTTTAATTTGTCCAGCATCATCAAATGCTTCAAACCAAACTGTTTTAACTTGAAGACCATAATCTCTTACAAGTTGGTCTATTCCATAAAAAGATTCTTTAACCATACCTTTTATTTTTTTCTTGTGCCAATGTTTAGAACTCATATATTTAGATATGTTTTCTATTTGTTTAAAATTTACTAATTGTCCTTGTCTTAAATGTTCCCAATTTGTAGCTGCTTCGTGTAAATCTTTTTCTGTTCCTCTTCTATATCTTGACGAATAATAAAGACCACGTTGATACAAAGATTCTTCTATATCTTTTAATAAATGTTTAGTTCTTGCTAACACTAACCATTCACCATTTGACATGTCAATTGTGTCAGCATTGTAATGTCTATGTAAACTACCTTGCACAGTTTTTGGTTGCCATGTTTTATCTATTCTGTTTCTAATTCTATTAATAATGCCCATGGCCACACCATGCACTTTAGCAGGTATTCTAAATGATTGTGTTAGTGGTAGGTATTGTCCTTTTAAAGCTATAAAAGAATCTACATCTGCACCAGCCCATTTGTATATGGCTTGGTCATCATCACCTGCAATAAAAGAATCTTCTGTTTTGTTCCAAATAGTTTTTGCCATGTCCCATTGCATTAATGATAAATCTTGTGCTTCATCAATAAATACTACATCAAACTTTGGTGACTTGTCAGACTTTGTAAACTCTGTAATCATGTCATTAAAATCTATTAAGTTATATTCTTTTTTGTATCTTTTTAATTCATTGTCTATAATTTTTAATGTGCTTCGTTCTAAATCTTGTGTGTGTTCGTGTAAATCAAACTGTTGTTCTGGTGTAATGTTTCGTAGTTGTGCTAGTTGTATGATACGTAAATATTCACTGTCAGAATTAAATGCACTGCCTTGATCTTCTTGATAGTCTGCATAAGTTACAGGAAAACCTAGTTTTTTACCTAAATCTCTATAATGTCTTTGTTGCATAACTTGATCTTTTTTTATTCCAAGTTTTCTAAATGCTAGTGAGTGTAGTGTTCTAAAATATGGTAAATCATCTTCTGTAAGATTAAATTTTTTAATTGCTCTGTCTCTTGCTTCGTATGCAGCTTTCTGTGTAAATGCAAAGTATCCAACTTTATCTGGATCTGTATTTTTTAAATAGTCATCTACTTTATTTAACAACGTAGTTGTTTTTCCTGTGCCTGGTGGTCCTAATACAATCGTTCTCAAAAAGGTGCCTCCTCTTTTAATACTTTTTGTGTGTATTCATCTGTTTTTTTATCAAACTGTTTTACAACAAATACAGAAATTCTTTCCTTACTAATTCTTTTGTCATCACAATTGCATGTTTCTTTTAACATTTGTGCTGTACGTGAGTATGGTACATCCCAACGTTTTCTAATTAAAAACTGATTGTAAAATTTATCAAATATAAAATGATGATAACCATCTTTTGTTAATACACCACCACGTTTTAAATCTTTAATATCAGAACCTATGTGTCTATCTAAACAAAACTCTTCTAAATGATTTTGTAATTGATCCTGCGTAGTCACACCTTCTGGTGGATCTATTGGTTCGTGGTTCTTCATCAATGGGTTTATTATCATGTCCCAATCTTTTGGTTTTACTGTTGGTGGTTTAAAATCTAACTGTTCCATACATGCTTCTTGAAATAAACTTTGTTGTTTTAAAAATTTTACATTCTCCAGGTGTAGTCTTTCACCATCTACATTAAGATAGTAGTATGGTTTTTCTAATTTAATTTTTTGTAAGTCAGTCAATGCAGGAAATACTATCTCTTCACCAATACCAAACTTTCTTTCTCTACATAGTTTTTTATCACACAGATTACACATAGGTGTGTCATTACATTTGTATCCCCATTCTTTTTTATCATGTTGTCGTTTAATTATTTCTACTTCAGATTCACTTAATGGTGTTGTTGATGCTGTTGCATTAAACAATGTCATTTTACTTTTCCACTCTGCTGGCCATTTCTTTTTTGCATACACACCAAAGTGAAACATAGAATTGTTACGTCCACCTTCTGGTATTTTATTCATAGCCATAAGTTCTATGCATGGTGGTGCATCAGAATATTCTGATTGTGGTCTTTCTATTTTTATTTTTGTAATGTCTGCCTGTTTGACATTGTTATATATTATGTAAAATTCTTCTAGTGTTGCAGCTGAACCATCATCTTTAAATGCATATCTTGTAGTATTGTTACCATTAAAATATGGTAAGTTTAAAAAGTTACCTGTGTCGTCTGCTGATTTTAATTGAATTTGTTTTGGAAAAACTTCTGATCCGCCGTATCCTAGTAATGTTTTTATTTCTGTTAATTTATCTCTCATTCTTTCTGCTGATACCGATTCGGTTGAAAAGAGAAAGACGTGTGCCCCTCCACTCTTTGACCGACACACAGCCAAAGGCAGTTTAAATTGTTTTATTTTATCTATTAATTTTTTATGGTCAAAACCTGCGTATGAATCTATATCTACACAACCCCACACGCATTGATTGTTTTCGTTAATTGGTATGATACCTAAACTTTGTGTTCCTTGTAAATGCATTTCCCAAAGTTCATCAGTTACTGGTTGACGCACTACAAATGATTGTCCTTTTAATTTGACACCATTCTCTGCAGGTTCACTTACTTTAGTGCAACCATGTGCTCGTTCTAATCCTTTAAATATTTCTTTAAACATATTTTATTAACGGGCGACTCTAGTCTCCCTTCGTCGCCCGCTCCCTAGGAATTAGTATGGTGTATTTGATTTTGATTCGTCAGATCCGTGTTTAACCTCAATTGCACCTTTGCCAACTTTTTCAGCAAAAGATTTTGCAACTTGATAAACACCTTGATCTTGTACCGGACCAACTTTAGACACTTCCCATCCAAACCATGTTCCTTTGTCGTTTGACATTTGAACAGTCTTTAGATTATAAATATGGCTGTAAGTTGGCGGTGTAAACAAACCGTTTTTACCATTCAACTTTAATCCCATCATAATGGAATTCCATTTACGACTAATCTTTAATTGAGTAGCCTTCATAGATATTAAAGCTGTTTGTGGTGACTCACCTAAAACTACTACATAATGATTTGCAGTATTTTCTAAGTAATTACCATTTGGTAAACGATCTTTAAAAGATTTATCTCTAGTAGTTTGACTCATGATATCCGAACTGGCATCATGAATTGCTACTGGTGAACCTTTACCTTCTCCCCTGTCTTGCCACTCTACGTATTTTCTTTCGTAGAATGCAGGTATTACATCTATCCCTTTGGTTCCGTCAAAAATTTCATTTGTAACGGTATTGAGAATCATGCCAGGTTCTGCCCCCTCAACATATTTCCCATCTCTTTTATTTACTTCTGGAGATAGTTGTCCTAACACTTTCAGAAATGGTAATGCAAGATCTTCTTGCGTCATATTCTGAGAGCCTTTATCTGCATCAGCTTCAAACATATTGACAGCTACTGCATTTTCTTTTTTCAATGTTACTTCATTCATCGTTATTGTTTCCTTTTTATTGTTGTTTTATTTCCAACAAATACGTTGAAAATTTCCGTTGGCATTTCTTTACCTGCCTCAATACGCTCACGGACTAACGCTTTGAGAGTCATGGGCTCCACCTTCAACTTTTGTGTCGGTTGAAACCCACGCTCTTCTGCAAGAGCAGCATAATCAGCTGCCTTGTTATCTTCGTTGCGACCAAAAGATACGGATATCTCGTTTTTGATTATATCTCCTAGTCCATTATTACGAAGCCAGTTAAACGCTTTCTCTTTGTTTGCAACAGAGATACTTGCGCTGTAATTCGGTTTAACATCTACCGAAGATCCGTCCATAAGTTTAAGATGTGATAAACCCATCTCAGACATCATGGTTGGAATAACTTCTCCAGATATATGTTCTAATTGTTTTTTTGTGCTCTTCATGTTTTCTTCTTGTAGTTCAAGTCTTTTTTGTAAAGATTCTAATTTTTCTACTTGATCTGCAAGTGACTGAATATTATCAGT
>LULN01000059.1_pt1 | contig 17135 bp, 20 predicted proteins | sample 728131 | NCBI WGS metagenome assembly LULN01 (sample SAMN03860288, study PRJNA289734) | marine metagenome | biome: seawater column; feature: ocean; material: water; isolation source: Red Sea water column Station 149 - depth 100m | place: Saudi Arabia: Red Sea | collected 2011-10-15 | depth 100 m
TGTTTGTATTTCTTCTATATCTTTTGCAAAACCATATAATTTCTTCAATTCAATTTTAGATAAATTTGATTTAATTAATGATTCAGATAATTCAACAACAGTATCTCCTGCAATTTCAAGTGTATTTGCAGCAATTCGATAATCAAGAATATCAATATTTTCAAGATTATAAACTCCTGCCAATCTGGTATCCATTATAGTACTACGAATTAATCTAACTAGAAGGAAATATTGTCTATTAATTTCAGCATCACGATTAGCTATAGTTTGAAGATTTGTTTTATCACCGGTTTCTAATGAGGATACAACATCACTAAACATTCCTAGTGCAATTGAACTCATTCGTTTGAGAATATTTTGTGGATTAACAGATGTTTCATCAAGTAAAAATTGTACTGAAATATTTGTTGCATCTTCATCTATAATTTCCATTCCTACTAATCTCCTCATAGATCCACGAACACTTTCTCTATCAGAAAATGAAATAGGAGATTTACTGACAATTCTAATTATATCAAATCCTAAGAGATATGCACCAGTTATGGTTGGAACAATACTTTCTCCTTTTGGTAATGGGTATGAAATTTCAATTTCTTTTGATGGCCTCTTGCTTAGTTGAGTTCTAATGGAGAGATTGTTTTGATTTGTTTCAATTTCGACTTGATTAGTTTTATCCAAATTATTTGCATCAATCCATTCTTTTGGCAATGAAACCAAGATGCTACTTCCAATCTTTTGTAGGCGTCGAGTAAAGGTAGTCAATTTATACTAATTTATATTATTTAAGCCAAGTATTAATATTTTCCACCTATGTCAGGACTGATCATGATGGCGACAGCATTTTGTCCTGCACATATTACGGGTTTTTTCAAAGCTGAATTAGATAATGAAGATTCAAAACAATTAGGTTCTCTGGGTGCAGGATTTTCTATACAAAAAGGAGTTAAAACAACAGTTACAGTTAGAGAGAAAACAAAACATGACATTTCAAATTTTTCAATCAAGGTAAATGGATTTGAATCTGGAGATATGCGTGTATCAGAATTAGTTCTTAGCAAGTTTGCAACAAAAGGAAAATTCATCGATGTGACACATGAAATTGATGTTCCAGTAGGATATGGGTTTGGTTGTAGTGCAGCAGTAGCATTATCATTATCTATTGCATTAAATGATGCTTTAGGATGTAAACTATCTAAAATCCAAGTTGCACAAATTGCACATGATATTGAAATTGAATGTAAAACAGGATTAGGAGATGTTTTAGCATCATATCACGGGGGTTTTGAGGTTAGAGTGAAATCTGGAGCCCCAGGTGTAGGAGAAGTTAAAAAAATAGATTCCAAAGAAAAACGGGATGTGATTATAATTTGTTTTAATCCAATATCAACAAAGAAGTTCCTAAAAGAGAAAATTTCATCGATTAATGGTTTGGGAGGAAAAATGGTGAAAAAACTAATTGAAAGTAATGATACAGAAGAATTTCAAGATATGTCTGTAAAATTTGCAAAGTATGTCAATGTCATAACACCCAAGATGAATGAAGTTATTACAATTTTACATAAAAATGGTATAAAATGTGGTGTTGCATTGTTTGGTGAGACAATTTTTTCTCTTGTAACCAAAAATGAGAAAGAAAAAGTCAAAGAAATTCTAAAACAATTTGAAGATGGATTGATTATCACATCAAAGATTGATAATTCTGGTGCCAGATTACAATAAATTTTTTGATGCACATGAATATTCCAAAGTCTCATCCTCGATATTTGTCTCTTCAGATTAGAGAAAAGCTAGTGAATGGTTTTGATAAAAATTTAGTTGCAAAAGAAGGATTGTTAGCTCATGGAAGAGGTGAAGCATTTGATTATCTTATTGGTGAAAAAACTACAAAATCTGCGAAAAATGCAATCAAGGCTGCAGCATTCATGCTTAATCAGGCAGAAAATTCTGTAATTTCTGTAAATGGAAATTTTGCTGCACTTTGTCCAAAAGAGATTATTCAATTGGCAAAAATAACAAACTCAAAGATAGAAGTAAATTTGTTTTATTCAAGTGAGAAACGAAAAAAAGCAATTTCAAATATTTTGAAAAAATCAGGCGCAAAAGAAGTATTAGGAATGAATAAGAAAAATTCTACAAAACTAAAGGGAATAGATAGCGCTAGACGAATTGTTGATAAAAATGGAATTTTTTCAGCAGATCTAGTCTTAGTTCCATTAGAAGATGGGGATAGAACCATTGCTTTGAAAAAGGCAAAAAAGAAGATTATCACATTTGATCTAAACCCCCTATCTAGAACGGCTCAAACTGCAGATGTAACAATTGTAGATAACGTAACTCGTGCTATGAAATTACTTGTTTCAGAGTCAAAAAAGTCTAGAAAGAAAGTTACCTTTGATAACAAAAAGAATCTAAAATCTGCAATTTTAGAAATTCGTAAAAATCTTGAAAGGAGAGCAAAAAATGCCTAGAACAGTTTCAGATATAGTTCAAATGAAATCAAAAGAGAAGATTACTGTTCTAACAGGATATGATTCTACAATGGCTACACTATGTGATAGTGTAGATGTAATTCTGGTCGGAGATAGTGCAGGGATGGTAATGCTCGGATATGATGATACTCGAGATGTAACAATGGACGATATGATACGCTTTACAACTGCTGTAAAAAATGCAAAGACAGATTCACTAATTGTTACTGATTTACCAATTAATTCTTATGAAAATGAAGATTCTGCAGTTACAAATTCAAAAAGACTTGTACAAGCAGGAGCTCATGCAGTAAAATTAGAAGGTGGAAAAGAAGTTTCTAAAATAATCAAAGCAGTGGTAGACTCTGGGATTCCAGTAATGGGGCATTTGGGATTACTTCCACAAACTGCAGAGAAATATTCTGTACAAGCAAAGAAAAGTGAAGATGCAGTAAAATTGATACAAGATGCCAAAATCTTAGAAGAATCCGGAGCATTCAGTATTGTTCTAGAAATGGTAACTAGTGATGTGACAGAAATTATTACAAAAAGTATCAAAGTTCCAACAATAGGCATAGGTTCAGGCATAGGTTGTGATGGTCAAGTGCTAGTTGTTCATGATATGTTAGGAATGTTTGAAAAAATAAAGCCAAAATTTGCTAAAAGGTACCTAAATTTGTCTGAAGAGATTAGAAATGCAGTAAATTCGTATGTAAAAGATGTAAAAGAAAAACGATTCCCTGAAAAAGAACATACATTTTCCATGGAAAAAGATGAACTAGAAAAATTGGAGAAAGAAATTGGCTAAGAAAAAACTACCACACCCATCACTTGATATCGTTGAAAGTTATGGTACTGAACTTACTGGAAAAAATATTGTACTATGTGTTGCAGGTTCAGTTGCTGCATACAAATCAATTGAGCTTGCTAGATTACTCATGAGACATGGTGCAAATGTAAAATGTGTAATGTCTAATGCCAGCACAAAATTAATCAAGCCTGATTACATGAAATGGGCTACAGGAAATAACGTTATAACAAAATTGACAGGAGATATGGAACATATCGAACTAGCAGATTACAAAAGATCTGATTTGCTAATCGTATACCCATCAACTGCTAATACCTTAGGAAAATTAGCAACAGGAATTGATGATACACCAATTTCTACAGTTCTTACAGTTGCATTTGGTTCAAAAATTCCAATAATCATGGGACTTGCAATGCATCGTTCAATGTATGAAAATGCAGCTGTTAAGAAAAATATGGATTTCCTTAGAAAAAAAATTGATTTTGTATCACCACAAATGATTGAAGGAAAGGCAAAAGCACCAGAGCCAGAAGATATGTTATCATTTGTACTAAAGAAATTTGGAGGATCAGAGAAGTTACGTGGAAAGAAAGTTTTGATGACAGCAGGTCCAACTGTAGAAAAAATTGATTCTGTTCGTGTTATAACAAATCAAAGTTCTGGAAAAACTGGGACATCATTAGCAGGAGAATTAGTTTCTGCAGGTGCAAAAGTAACTTTAGTTTATGGGCCAGGAACTAGCGAACCACCTAAAGGTGCAAAGATCATTCATGTTAATTCAGTTGATGAAATGAATAAAGCTGTAAAAGAGTGTTTGAAGAAAAAATTTGATATTGCAATAATGAGTGCTGCAGCGTCAGATTATGTAGTTAAGAATGCAACCTCAACTAAGATAAAGAGTGAGAAAAAAGAGATTAGTGTAAAACTCACAAGAGCACCAAAGATTATTGATGTTGTAAAGAGTAAACAAAAAGACATTTTCCTTGTTGGTTTCAAGGCTGAAACTGATATTTCTAAAAAGGAATTAGTTAATCGTGCAAAAAAGAAATTGAAACAATCCAATGCAGATATGATAATTGCAAATGATATTGGTCGAAAATATAACAAAGATACAAACTATAATGAAATAATTATTGTTGATTCTAAAGGTACAACAAATATTCCAAGAACTAAAAAAGAGAAACTTTCTAAAATAATTTGTAAAAACATTGAAAAAAGATTCTAAAGGTACAAAATACAAACAACGCACCATTTCTGTTTGGAATGAAGTAGCACCATTTTATCATAAGAGATGGGCAAAAAATGAAGTAGGACCATTTGCTGTAACTAAGAAACTTTTGGAGTTATCTAAAATAAAAAATGGAGATGATGTTTTGGATTTAGCATGTGGTACGGGTCTTGTTACAAAAAAACTAATTAGAAAAGTTGGAAAAAATGGTCAAGTTTATGCAATAGATTCTTCAGAATCAGCAATTAAAATAGCAAAAAAATGGACAGGTCATTCAAAAAATCTGCATTTTGTTAGGGCAGATGCAGAAAAGGTTCAATTTAAGACAAAATTTGATGCAATTACCTGTCAGTATGCATTATTCTTTTTTCCAAATGAACAAAAAGTTTTGAAAAATATGAAAAAAATCTTGAAGAAAAATGGTACAATTACACTAGCTGTACATGGCAAGTATAATGTTCCATATTTTGATTCAATTTTAGAACCAATAAAGAAAATGATTCCTGATTATTTGCCAGAGTATCCAGAGATGGATAGATTTGGTACAAAAGATACATTTTCTTCAGCAATCAAAAAAGCTGGATTTAAAAAAATTATTGTAAAGAAATTTGTTTTTGAGTACAGTCCTGGCACATTTTTAGACTATTGGAATAATTACAAAAGACATCTATCAAAGCCTCTAAAAGAAAAGTTTGATTCATTGACAAAATTTCAAAAATCAAATCTCAGAGAAATGATCAAAGATAATACATTACTGTATACAAAGAAAAATGGAAAGATTGTCTTTCCATGGGAAGTTCTAGTTTTAACTGCAAAAAATCAATAGACATCAAACATAAATTCAGACTGTCAACTATAGAAAATATTGAAAGTTAGAAGAAAACGTCTTTTGAAACATTGTAAAGAGATTACAGGTTGTGATATGATAGTTGCATTAGAGCCTGAAAATCTATTTTACATGACTGGCTTTTGGGGCGAAGCAATTGGAATTTTAGAAAAGACTGGAAAGACCACCATAATTGCACCAGAACTAGAGGTTGGACGAGCAAAAGAAGAAGGAATTGATTGTAATGTAATTCAGTCTGATCGTGGTATGAGTTCATTACTAACATTGAAGAAATTTCTAAAAGGAAAGGTCTGCACAGATTGTCAGAATTATTCTGTAATGCAATCACTAAAAAAATCATTTCCAAAGATTAAAAGCTCAATTGAACCATTCAACAAATCAAGAGAAATTAAAGATGATAATGAAATTAAAATTCTAAAAAAAGCATCAAAGATAATTGATGAGATGTTTGGAATTTGTCAAAAAAAGATTAAAGCTGGTCAAAAAGAATCAGAACTACAAGCAATTTTAATGTCATATGCAGTTGAAAACGAAATGTTTGATACGGGTTATCGCTCTACATTAAATCCATTAATCATAGCTGGAGGCCCAAATGGCGCACTACCTCATGCACAAGTAACAAATAGAAAATTTAAAAAAAATGAATTGATTGTTGTTGATTTAACATTACGTTACAAAGGTTATGTTTCAGATGCAACTAGAACATTTGCAATAGGAAAAATTTCAAATGAAGAAAAAAATGTTTATGAAATTGTAAAAGAATCACAAAAAGCTGGACTCAAAGCTGTAAAACCAAAAATAGATTGTAAAAAAGTTGATGACGCATGTAGAAAAGTTATAGATGAATCAGGTTATGGAAAATATTTCATACATTCAACAGGTCATGGTATAGGATTAGATGTACATGAATTACCAACAATAGGACCACGAAGTAACACAAAATTAGAAAAAAATATGGCAATAACTGTTGAACCTGGAATTTACATTCCAAACAAATTCGGTGTAAGGATTGAGGATTCATTAGTCGTAACACAAAAAAATCCAATTCTATTACACAAATTTACAAAAGAATTGTGTACTGTTTAATTTTTTGAGCCTAAAATGATCAAAAGAGTTTATGAAGGTGTAGATCGCCAGTAAGCTCATGCAAAAGGAAGTAAATACAACTTACTTGAAGGCCATCACTATTCGTGACCCAAGTGATTTGCATTCAATAAAAGAAGACATCAAAAAAGGAATGGTGCTCATTTTACGAGTTACACCATTGGCACAAAAAGATGTTGAAAAATTACGTAAGGTTGTAGAAGAACTTTATACAATTGCACGCAATGCAGAAGCTGACATTGCCAGACTAGGAGAAGAAAGAATCATTGTAACTCCACCAAATGTAAAAATTTGGAAGCCAGATTATGATTTAAAATAATTTTATAGCTTCTTGAACTTGTGGATAATGAGTTGTTACTCTAAACATTCTGTTAATTGATGATGATAGATTTTGTGATTTTCTTCTTTCTCCATGGTTGACAAGAACTCGACGTAGTTTTGGTCTTAATCTTTGTACATATGACATTAGTTGATTATAGTCACTATGTCCACTAAATCCTTCTAACTTTTCAGTTCCACAGTTAATTGTTACAACTTGAACCTTACCATCCTGACCCATGATTGTTACCTGTCTTGCACCATCCATAACTCGTCGTCCCAAAGTACCATTGACCTGATATGAAACAAAGAGAATTTTGTTTCTCTTGTCAGGTGCAAAGTTTCTGAAATATTCTAAGACTGGACCACCTTCTAACATACCAGAAGTAGCAATTACAATACATGGAGAATCTTCTCTTAGTGGTTCATCTCGAGAGTCAGCATGTTCAATGTTTGTAAAGTATTCTGAATCAAATGGATTATCATCAGTTTCCAAAATTTTCTGTTTTAGTGATCTTTCTAGATATTCAGGATGTGCCTCATGAATTGCAGTTGCCTCTTGAATCATTCCTTCCATAAAAACAGGTGATTCTGTTAATTGTCCTGATTTCATGTACTTGTCTATAACCATCATCAATTCTTGTGCACGACCTACAGCAGGAATTGGAATGAGAACTTTGCCGCCACCTTTTAGGATTTCATTAACAGATTTGATAAATGCGCCTTCTACCTCTTCTCTAGTAGGCTGAATGTCTTCTTTTGCACCATAGGTACTTTCAACTAGTAAGGTTTCAACACGTGGGAATCTAGTGTCAGCACTTTCTAATAACATGCTTTTTCCATATTTGATATCACCTGAATAAACAAAGTTGTGGTCTCCGTTACCAATGTGGAAGTGACATGATGCAGAGCCTAGAATGTGACCTGCGTTTGCTAAGACTAGTTTTATGTCTGGTGAGATATCAGTAACAGTTCCATAGGATAGTCCTATAGTTTGTCTCATTATTTGATGAACATCTCTTTCTGCATACATAGGGGTACGACCCTGTGCACCTGCAACCTTGATGGCATCTAGCTGAATTAGATTCATCATTGGCAAAGTAGGTTCTGTACAGTAAATTGGTCCTTTGTAGCCATATTTTGTCAAAACAGGAAGAAATCCGGTATGATCTAAGTGTGCATGTCCTATAACAACTGCATCTAATTCATCTAATGAAATGTTAGCCCAATCCAATCTAGGATATGCTTCAGCAGGGGTTCTTGCACCAGGATTTACACCACAATCAATTAGCACCTTACTGTCAGGAGTAGTCAAGAGCATACATGAACGTCCTACTTGACCAAATCCGCCTAAAGTTAACAATGAAACTTCAGATTTTTGCACTAGTCTAGGTCTGAAAATTTCTTCGCCAACAGATTTTAGTTGTTTTGCTCTTTCTGATGATGAAATTTTTAGTTGATAATTGATTGCTTTGATGGTATTAGATGGCTTGGTAGTTGATTTTCTTACTCTTAACTTCCATCCGGTTTGTTCTGTAACTTCGGCATGATTGAATTCTTCAGCGTTTCTTTGGCATAGCCATGGTCTTTTTACCTCAATTGAGACTTCACCTGTTGCTGTATCAAAAAATGTAGCTTCTAATCCAGCATCTGCAGGGACGACAGAATCTAAAATTTTTCGTGCATCTTCTTCAGACTTTCTGATTTTTTCATCTGTTCTGATAACAATTCTTTTTTTAATTTGATTAACAAGATTGGAAATAATTTCATTATTTTCCATCAAAAAGCGTGGCTTGTCAGTGTATAGAGCAATACGAGGACCTTCATAGTCAATCTTTGTGACATTTGCATCTTTGGGTATACTTGTCAGTATGGTCGCCATTATATTTTGGCTAGATTGATCTACTTGCTGTTGTTGTTTTTTTTGCAATTAATCTAAAGAGGTAGTACTGCTTTCTTTTGTTCTTCTGTTAAAAGACGGAATCCATTTTTATCAACCAATGCTACGTTGATTCCGTCACCAGTTCCAATGTTTCTTGTTATGGCTGCTTTGACTGCACGTAATGCAACAACTTTTGCATCTTCAAGTGTCAGGTCTTTGTTGTATTCTTCTTCTAGCAGGCCATATGCAACTGGAGAACCACTTCCAGTTGTTACATAATTTTTATTTTCTACAGACCCAAACATGTCGATATTAAATAATGAAGGACCTTTTGCATCTACACCGCCAACAAGAATGTCGGCAATGAATGGATATCCTCTATTCTGATGGAACATCAAAGAGGTAAGTCTTGCTAAAGAGTTTACTGGGATAGGTTCTTGGTTTTGAATTCTGTGTAGGTTTGCATGATAACGTAAAACATCTACAATGTTTTGTGCATCTGCTACACCTCCAGCCAGAGTAAGACCAACATGTTGTTCAATTTTTTGAATTTTCATTGTGTTGTTATTTGCGATAAAATATCCAGCGCTTGCTCTCATGTCAGCACATAGAACAACACCATCAGTGGCTTTGATTCCTACAGTGGTTGTTCCGTGTAATATTTTTTCTTCAACATTGTTTGACATAAGATAACCTCGCTATTGAGATAATATCAATGATATTAGACCCTTTTAAATAACTTTGTCATAGGAACGAAGTGTTGAAGAAGAAACATGGAAAATCGCATACAATGGAGCTACCAAGACAGATAGTTGTCGGTGAAAAAAATATCGATCAGGTTGGAGATTTTCTCAAATCATTATCAAATCCAAAAAAAGTTTCAATAATTTCAGGAAAAAATGTTAAAAAAATAATCGGTAAACAAATTGACCAGTCCTTAAAAGATGCAAAGATTCGTGCCATTTGGCATTTGGCAAAATCAAATCAGGTCAAAGAAACTGAAGAGATCCAAAAGAAGGTGAAAGCAGCAAAAAGTGACATAATCATTGGATTAGGAGGAGGACGTTCGGTAGATATTGCAAAATTATCTGCATTTAATCTAAAAAAACCATTTGTCAGTATACCTACCTCTGCATCACACGATGGAATTGCATCGCCATTTGTTTCTGTGAGAAGTGATAAACCTCATTCATTGGTTGCAACTGCTCCATTGGGTGTTTTTGTGGATTTAGATATCATCAAAAAGGCTCCAAAAAAATTACTTGCAAGTGGATGTGGAGATTTAATGGCAAAAGTTACTGCAGTTCATGACTGGGAATTAGGACGTGACAAAGTGGGAGAATATTACGGAAGATATTCAGCAAATCTTGCTTCAATGAGTGCAGAAATACTAATTGAAAGTGCCGGAAACTTTTCAAAAAAAGGAATAGACGTTAGAGTAATTGTTGAAGCGTTAATCAGTGCAGGAGTTGCATCTTGTATAGCTGGAAGTAGTAGACCTTGTTCTGGTGCAGAACATCTTTTTTCACATGCAGTTGATCATTTAAAATTTGGAACAGGACTACATGGAGAAAAATGTGGCATAGGTTCTATAATGATTGCAAAATTGCAAGGACAAAACTGGAAAAAGATTGTAAAGACATTGAAAAATTCAGGTGCGCCAACTACAGCAAAAGAAATTGGTTTAGAACCAAAAATACTAGCTAAAGCACTTGTAATGGCACAGTCGTTACGCCCTGAAAGATATACCATACTAAAAGAAGTGAAAATGACTGAAAAAGCAGCTTTGAAACTTGCAAAAAGTACTGGAGTTTTATAATTACTTTTTAGATTTTTTCTCAGCAGGTTTTGCTGGTTTTTCTTCTTTTTTGGCTTGTTTGTTCTCGTATGATTCTACAAAGTTTACTTTAGTTAGTGATGGAACAAATTTGAACAAGTCCATTTGTGTAAAGTGTTTGATTATTGCTAATCCATCTGCTCTGTAAATTTCTTCAGGAATTGTAATGTCTACTGTAGTGCCAGTTTTTTTGAAATTAATTTTATCATTTTCTACTGGTAGTCTTGATTTTAGGATTTCAGAAACTTTGTCATCGTCTGCGTCAAGTGATTTTTTTACATCAACATCATAAACAATTGTTTGTCCTGCAAATCTATGATTGTAATCAATTTGTACTCTTCCTGAGCCAATAAAGCGGATAATTCCTTTTTTGTTATCAATTTCAACAGTATCACCAACTGATACTTTTTCTGCATCTTCTCCAAGTTTTCTTAGAGGAATCATTCTGATTTTGCCTTTATCTCTTGCACCAAATCCTTTGTCAGGTGAAACTTCGATTGTCTTTTTTTCACCAGCTTTTGTTTCTGGTAGTGCATCATCTAGTCCTTTTAGAACCCATGCTTCGCCAACAGAAACTAGTTTTGGCATGTACTTTAGATTAGGATCATGAATGGAATGTTTTTTTGCTTCTTCTTCGTTTGTGGTTTCAAAAACTTCTCCACTGTCTTTAATTTTAGCAGTGTAATCAAGTAAGATTAATTGTCCTTTTTTGAATGTCAACGTAGTCGATTTTGAATTTCCTTATATTAAGTTAGAGCGACTCTAGTGGCTTTAATTTTTCTTCAGCAACTTTTAGACCTGCTTGAGGATCAGTATCGTATCCCATCATTGCTAATGTTGATGCAATTCCGGATATACATCTCATTACATGATAACGGTCAACTTCACCCATACAACCAACTCTGAAAACTTTGCCTTTGAGATTTCCAAAGCCACCTGCAACTAAAATTCTAAATTTCTTTGCTAGTGTATCTCTGAATATTTTATCTTCTAATCCGTCTAGATAGTTTAATGCAATTACAACAGTAGAACGTGAATTTTCATCTGCAAATGGTGTTAATCCAATTGCAGATAGTCCAGAGTATAATGCATCTGAACATATTCTGTGTCTTTGAATTCTTTTTTCCATTCCTTCTTCAAGAATGATTCTCATTGCTTCTCTGTATGCATAAAGTACAGGTAATGCAGGAGTGAATGGGGTGTGTTTTGCTTCATCATAATACTTGAAGTATCTTGGTAAGTTGAAGTACATTGTATTTGGTGGGTTTGCTTCCATGTATTTTCTAGTTCTGCCGTTAATACAGATTGGTGAGATTCCAGGTGGGCATGCAAATGCTTTTTGTGCACCAGTCATTGCAATATCAATTCCCCATTTGTCCATGTGAAGTTCTTCACCACCGACAATAGAGACACCGTCTAGAACATAGTAAGAATCGTTTCTTGATGTTAGATCTTTAATTCTATCCAAATAGTTAATCATAGTTCCAGTTGATGTTTCATTCCATACACAATAGAATGCTTTAACATCTTTGTTGTTATCAAATGCTTCTTTTACTTGATCAAAAGTTGCATTAACACCAGGTTCGGTTTGAATTCTAATTGCTTGGCCTCCAGCCCATTCAATTTGTTGTGCTAAACGTGTACTAAATTCACCATTAACAGGAATGATCACTTTATCATCTTTTTTGACTAAATTTACAACAGAACATTCTGTTGCACCAGTACCAGAAGCAGATAGACAAACTGCATCTCCTTCTGTTTCAAATATTTTTTTTGTGTTATCTACACATTCTTCGTATAGTTCAACAAAATCATCACTTCTGTGATTGATTGATGGAGTAACCATTGCACGTGTAACACGTTCTGGTACGTTTGTTGGACCAGGTAACATAACTAGATATTCCAAATTGATTTCTCCTAAGCTTGACCTGTTTGAAGGTTATTTATAATTAAAGATCTTCTAAGCGTTTTTTCCCATCAATTTGCGATAAAACATCTCTAGTTCCTGAAGGAACAAATTCTTTCCAGTTCTGATCGGTTAAGATTAGATTTCGTATGTTTGTACCAGACAAATTACTACGCGATTTCAAATCTACTGCAATTATGGACTTTCCTCTTTTGCCATAAAGTTCATGTGTGAAATCATCGTTTGAAAAAACTACATCATATTCAGGAATTATTTCATCTACAAGATGAGTCCATTTTGAGTGGTCATCAACATCAGGAATGAAATGTATTGAAAGTCTTTTTGCAATTGTATCATCTATAGATGATAAAATCATCTCTTTTCGTTCATCAGCTGTGAATGGATTTCTTTCTTCGTGACTCTTGTTTGAGCTACCTATGCCTACGTGTAGATGTTCAACGTTTGATAATGCAAATTTTATTGCCTCTAAATGTCCAAGATGAAATGGTTGGAATCTACCTATGAGAAATCCAATCATAATTGTCCACCAGCATTTAGTACTGCTGCTAAGAACAAAATTATTACAGATAATACAACGGTAACTTCCCCGAGTATGATAATTTTTTTGCGTAGTTTTTGTAATTGCTCTTGAGGCATTTGTTTTGCAATTATTTTATCTTCTACATCTTTTCTTATTATGCGAACATGTACAGCATATAGAACTAATAATGCTGCAACGAGAATTATTTTGATGATTAATACGTGCCCATAGCTTGTTTCGTATAAAATTTCAGACTTTTGTAAAACTAGATGTGCTTGATACATTCCTGTTGCAATTAAAATAAACAAAGCAGGCATAGCAAATTTGTTAAAACGTCTTCCAACTTGCACCATCAATTGAATTCGTTCTTCAACAGGCATTGACATTTTTTTTAAGATTGGTGCAAATACAACACCAATGAATAAAGAACCACCTACCCATATAGCTGCACTAGTGATATGAATCCAAGTTAACAATGCTTGTTCTAATGCCATGTCAATATCATGATGATAACTCTATTTGACTCTTAACAAGGTTTTTTAGTATAATATCTAAAAAAATTATCAATGAAACCACCAGGTCGTTCAATACTAGTTGTTGCAATTGTTGCATTACTAGGATTAATGGGAGGAATTGTTTATTATGCAAGTTTAGACAATGACGATCTTTCTTCTGCAACAATACAGATGGGAGAAGTAGAATTGGTGGATGTAAACAGTATTGAGAATCGTGCAACACTGAAAGTAAGTTTTCTTGTAAAGAACAACGGTGATGTTACAGTAACTGTTCCAGTTATTACCTTTGACTTGTTTGCAGATGGTAGTTCTATTGGAAATGGAACGTATTCAACTGAAGATGTAGCAATGCCGGGCAGAGCAGCATTTTATCCTGATGCAGAAATACCATTGACTACAAGAATGACTATTACAATGTCAGAGATGAATGAAGGTGTTTACAATAAGATTGTTAGTGGACAACCAATCCAATATAGTGCAACAGGTATGATGACAGTAGAATCTGCTTGGAGTATTGTAGAATTAGATTTTGATACTAATTCTTAATTTTAAAATTTAGAGTGGGCCGGGAGAGATTTGAACTCTCGATCACTGCCGTGTCGAGGCAGTATCATAACCAAACTAGACCACCGGCCCGTGAAATAAAAAATTTGAAAGAACATTATTAACGTTTAAGAGATGATGTAAAAGAGGCTAGAAATTGACTGACGAATTTACTAATGATGAAAAGGCTGGATTTTACAAAGCAATCTATTCTAGAAGAGATGTTAGGTCTCATTTTACATCAGAGCCTATAGAAGAAAAAACACTAACGAAAATTCTTCATGCTGCACATCATGCACCATCAGTTGGATTTTCACAACCATGGAACTTTATTTTGATTAAAGATTTGAAAACAAAGCAGAAAATTAAGGAATCATTTCAAAAAGAGCATAAACGAGCCTCAGAACTAGTTGAAGATCCTAAAAGATCTGAATATCTTTCTTTAAAATTGGAAGGAATAATGGAATCAGACGTTAACGTGTGTGTTACATATGATCCAACAAAATTTGGCCCATTCATTATTGGAACTACAAGTATTCCTGAAGCTGGAATTTACAGTGTTTGTTGTGCAATACAGAACCTTTGGTTGGCAGCAAGAGCAGAAAATATTGGATTAGGATGGGTTAGTATAGTATCTAATGATGTACTAAAAGAACAATTAGAACTTCCCGAACACATTGTACCTGTTGCATATCTATGTCTTGGTCATGTAACTAATTTTGAAGACAAGCCAGATTTGGAACGCTCTGGATGGCTTCCAAGATTAGAGCTGAAAGATGTTGTTTATTATGAAAAATGGGAAAGAAAAGAAGACCAATCCTGGGATGCAATACAGGAAATGATAAAGTCGAATCTTAACTACGCTTAAATTATTTCAAGTTATTTTTTTGCTGGGCTCGTGGCGCAGTATGGATAGCGCAGTAGCCTCCTAAGTTACAGGTCGAGGGATCGAAGCCCTCCGAGCCCGCTTTTTATTACTTAAATTACGTCTGATATTGAGAATGATTATGAAGGTGGTAGTATTGTCTGGAAGTCCAAGAAAGGATGGAAATACGCAGATAATCATGAAACATGTTTTAGATTATGTAAACCAGAAAGATGTAGAAGTAAAATTCATCAACTTAGCAGACGATGATTATGAAATGTACAGAGGATGGGGCATTAACTATAATGAGAAAACCTCACAGGCTGCAAAAGATATTACAGAAGCAGATGTCTGGTTAGTTGGAATCCCAGTTTACAATTCCATGTTTAGTGCAGCATTGAAAAATATTTTCGAATTTGTCAGTTATAAGGAAACAGAGGGAAAAGTTGCAGGAATGGCAATAGTTGCAGGCGGAATGATTAGCTTTGGAGACGTCCAAACTTTATTTACACAATTAATGTCATATTTCAGAGTCATAACAAACCCAATTGCAGTTTATACACCAGCAGAAAATATTGAAGATGGAAAAATTACAAGTGATGATGTAAAATCTAGATTAAATGAAATGGTAGATAAAACATTAGAATTAGCAAAGAAAAATTAAATTAGATTTTGACCTGTGATTTGTACTGATTTGAAGATTTTAACTTCATAATCACCTTCGTAGACGTTAACTACTGAATCTCCATCAATATTTCTTGCACGAAATTTGTATTCGTATGTACCATCTTCATTTACATCAGTTTGTGCAAAGTGAACTGGTTCTCCATCTTGATAGATTTGGACAATTACAGGATAACCTTCTGCATGGTTCTCTACAGTACCTTCAATGAATCCCCATGGTAAGGTGTTATCTGGAGAAATTGACATTGAAACAACTGTTTTTGTTAGTTGTATGCCATCATTTGTAGAAAGTACAGTGGTGTTAGAGTCAGCAAATGATGGGGACATGCCAATCATTGCAACTAAAACAAATAATCCAGCAAAAATACCAATTTTTGTCTTCATGAAAAAAATATTCCTTCAATAATATATTAAGATGACTGACAATTTATTCAGATAGAATTGGAGACAAAAAAGATCTGTAAATGTGATTGCCATTTTGGTGGAGCTGAAAGTTGTCCTAGTTGTAAGAAAAATCACGAATATGAGTTCAAGTGTGAACACTGTAGTGAATAATTATTTTTGTGCTAACATCTTTAGGTTGTAGATTTCTGCACGAATTGTTTCAATCTCAACTTTTGTTTTTAGATTCTCAATTTCTTTTTTTAGATGTGCAATTTCTTCATCTTTTGCATCTGTAACATCTGAAAGATCTTTTTCTAAGTCTAGTTTGTATGTTGTAATTTCAGTAGCTGTTAATTCATGGTTTTTTTTTTCATCATGAGAGTGATGTGCACCATGGTTGTTATCAGCAGCCTTTTGAGCAATCCAGCATACAAATACCATGAACCACATAATTGGAACTGCCATTATGAAGACAAATTGTAATTGTGGGGCAAAATCAACTAATGGGAAATATAATCCAGATAAAACTACTGCAAATGCTCCAGAAACAAGCGTTGCCAGATGGTTTTTAACATAACCCATTGATGAAAAGGCAAAATCTCCAAAATATAATGTTAATGGTATATTTTGGATCAGAATAAGATAGAAAAGGGGAATTATTGCTCTGCAGTTGCTTCTACAGTAGCAGTTGAAGTTTTAGTATCAGACTGTAAGATTTGGATTTTTTCTAATAGTTCGTTTCTTAAATCACGAGCAACACGTCTAACGGTTGGTCTTGGAACTCCTAATTCGTCAACGACTTTAGTGTAGATGTCTTGTTTGTCTGTTACACCTTTATCAAGCAAAGAATTGATTGCTGCTTTGATAACTGTGCTTTGATTAGTACGATTCACAAGGATCGTGTAATACTGATCTATATAAAATTTCAATTTACAATTTTAGAAAAACGTCATTCGTACTTTTGTTAAAAAAGAGTTTTGAAATTATTACAATGATAAAAGGTTTTCATTGAAAAATTAACAAGTGATCAAAAGACTCTTATGATAATCGTATGTCGTTGCGACATTGACTAGTGTAAATATTGAAACAAATCATGGAAATATTTCATTTGATTTGTTACCAGATTTAGCACCAGAAACAGTAAGGAATTTTGTTAAATTGGCAAAAGAGGGGTTTTACGATGGAACATTATTCCATAGAGT
>LULN01000067.1_pt1 | contig 17107 bp, 12 predicted proteins | sample 728131 | NCBI WGS metagenome assembly LULN01 (sample SAMN03860288, study PRJNA289734) | marine metagenome | biome: seawater column; feature: ocean; material: water; isolation source: Red Sea water column Station 149 - depth 100m | place: Saudi Arabia: Red Sea | collected 2011-10-15 | depth 100 m
GAAAATGAGTCATAAACAAAGATCCTTTTCCTGTAACAATGACGTCATTAGAAAATACTTTTTTTAACATCTTGGTTGCATCTTTTCCTAAACCATCTAATTTCTTGTAAAGTGTTCTATTCTTATTTTTCAAAATCTCTAATGTGGTTTCTCCTGCAATCATGCTTAGCGGATTTGCAGAAAATGTTCCTCCGCCAATGTATGTTCTACTCTTTTTTGAATTAACAGATGTATTGGCATGTTCCATGATCTCATCTTTTCCACAAATCACTCCTATTGGAAAACCTCCTCCTACAATTTTTCCTAGTGTGACAATATCAGGATCTAATCTCATCGTTGGATAAAGACAGCCATACCTGAATCTGAATCCTGTAACAATTTCATCTAACATGAAAAGAGAATTGTTTGCTTTTACCATTTCTTGTAAACCTCTAAGATATTCTTGGCTTGCAGGTATTGCGCCTCCTCCTCCTAAAACTGGCTCAATCAAAATTCCTGCCAAATCCTTCTTTACTGAATTTAAAATTCTCAAAGATTCTTCCAAATTGTTTAATGGTAATGAAATGATGTGTTCTTCATCTGTAAGTCCTTGACTTTCTGAAATGTCAAATGGCCAGTTAACTGTCTTTAGTAAATCTGTTGTATATCCATGCCATCCCCCATCTATTTTGGCAATAATCTTTTTCCCTGTTACGGCACGTGCTAATCTGACCGAGTACATTGTAGCCTCTGTACCAGTTGATGCATAACGAATTTTCTCTGCTACTGGTACTGCCTTTGAAATCTTCTCTGAAAGTGGTATTGCATTTTCATTTGATGTTCCATGCATCCATCCTTTTTTCAACTGACTTGCAGCTTTTCTCTGGACCTTTTTTTGTGCATGCCCTAAAATCAAACTCCAGTGTCCCATCCAATAATCTACGTAATTGTTGGAATCTACATCATGGCAACATGCCAGTTTGTGATTTGTAGGCCTCCAGTTACGCATACAAAATGAGGATCTGATCATAAGGTCAGTTCTGAGATGTGAAGATTATGTGCATTCCGTTAATTCCAATAATAGAAAAATTAGTTGTGCAAAAAATGTACTTTGAAAATAAAATAATAGAATCCGTTTGATCCTGACGGACCTGACTGCTATCAGATTGATACTAAGCCATGTTAGTCATTGTAGTAATACAAGGCAGACGGCTCAGTAACACGTAGTCAACCTAACTTATGGACGGGGATAACCTCGGGAAACTGAGAATAATACCCGATAGGTCATGATGCCTGGAATGGTTTATGACTCAAATGAATGTCGCCGTAGGATGGGACTGCGAGCTATCAGCTTGTTGGTGAGGTAATGGCCCACCAAGGCTATAACAGCTACGGGCTCTGAGAGGAGTAGCCCGGAGATGGGTACTGAGACAAGGACCCAGGCCCTATGGGGCGCAGCAGGCGAGAAAACTTTGCAATGCGCGAAAGCTCGACAAGGTTAATCTGAGTGGTTCCTGCTAAAGGAACCTTTTGTTAGTCGTAGAACCACTGATGAATAAGGGGTGGGCAAGTTCTGGTGTCAGCCGCCGCGGTAAAACCAGCACCTCAAGTGGTCAGGATGATTATTGGGCCTAAAGCATCCGTAGCCTGTTCTGTAAGTTTTCGGTTAAATCCATAAGCTCAACTTATGGGCTGCCGAAAATACTGCAGGACTAGGGAGTGGGAGAGGTAGACGGTACTCGGTAGGAAGGGGTAAAATCCTTTGATCTATTGATGACCACCTGTGGCGAAGGCGGTCTACCAGAACACGTTCGACGGTGAGGGATGAAAGCTGGGGGAGCAAACCGGATTAGATACCCGGGTAGTCCCAGCTGTAAACGATGCAAACTCGATGATGCGTTGGCTTGTTGCTAGCGCAGTGTCGCAGGGAAGCCGTTAAGTTTGCCGCCTGGGAAGTACGTACGCAAGTATGAAACTTAAAGGAATTGGCGGGGGAGCACCACAAGGGGTGAAGCCTGCGGTTCAATTGGAGTCAACGCCTGAAACCTTACCCGGAGAGACAGCAGAATGAAGGTCAAGCTGAAGACTTTACCAGACAAGCTGAGAGGTGGTGCATGGCCGTCGCCAGCTCGTGCCGTGAGATGTCCTGTTAAGTCAGGTAACGAGCGAGATCCCTGCCTCTAGTTGCCACTATTACACCCTGGTGTAGTAGGGCGAATTAGGGGGACCGCCGCAGTTAATGCGGAGGAAGGAAGGGGCCACGGCAGGTCAGTATGCCCCGAAACTCTGGGGCCACACGCGGGCTGCAATGGTAACGACAATGAGTTCCAAAATCGAAAGATAGAGGTAATCCCTAAACGTTACCACAGTTATGATTGAGGGCTGCAACTCGCCCTCATGAATATGGAATCCCTAGTAACCGCGTGTCATTATCGCGCAGTGAATACGTCCCTGCTCCTTGCACACACCGCCCGTCGTTTCATTGAAGTTTGCCTTTAGCGAGGTGATGTCTAATTGGCATTATCGAACTTGGGGTAAGTGACAAGGGAAAAGTCGTAACAAGGTGACCGTAGGGGAACCTGCGGTCGGATCACCTCCTTAGAAAGAATTACGGAAAGCACATAATCTTTGCATCACCATCGATGCATTACATCATGAAAGTGATGTAAGAAGGATGTAGCGGACAACGCACATGTTCCGCAATGATCGTCATGCATATGTCTTGTGTAAATTGTGGCCGTAATTGCCGGTGTAAAGACGGTAATAGAGGGATTGCTAGGTTTGAGTAGAGATGAAGGACGTGGCAAGCTGCGATAAGCCCGGGGTAAGCGCACGCGACTTATGATCCCGGGATGTCCGAATGAGAATCTTATGTTTACATACTCCGTTACATAGGTGGCGGAGGTCGAACCGTCGGAATTGAAGCATCTTAGTACGACGTGGAAGAGAAATCAATAGAGATTACCCAAGTAGTGGCGAACGAAAAGGTAACAGCCCAAACTGAATCTGTTATGGTAACTTAACAGAGATGTGGTGTATACGGACTCATATAATGATCCTAGAACGTAGTTGAAATAATCTGGAACGTTTTGGCATAGAGGGTGATACCCCCGTAGACGAAACGGTATAGGATCAGTTGAGTACCAGAGTAGATGTCCTTGGTAGTGGGCATCGAATATTAGGAGAAAGTAGCTTCTAAGGCTAAATATAACTCAAAACCGATAGTGCACTAGTACCGTGAGGGAAAGCTGAAAAGTACCCCGGAAGGGGGGTGAAAAGTGCATGAAATCTATTACTTACAGACGTGCATAGCATGAAAGGTGATTTTTCCTTATTGGAGGTTCTAGCAATAGAGCTAAAGATTTGGAGCTCAAATCGTCAGTGTTATGCGTTCCGTCTCGAAACACGGGCCAAGGAGCTGACTGTCATGGCAAGACTAAACCAGACAAGGTGGAGTCGAAGGGAAACCGAGTTCTCGCAGCATTAGCGAGGAGAAGCGTGTGAAAGTGCGTTGAGTCATGGCGGCCAGGCTAGAAGCCAGTCGATCTAATCCTGAGCAAGCTGAAGGCGGGCGAAAGCCCGCTGGAGGGCTGAAGCAGTTCTGACGTGCAAATCGTTTGTGTGACTTGGGATTAGGGGTCAAAAACCAATCTAGACTGGCGATTGCTAGTTCCAACCGAAGCGTCTCGTAGGGCGTCCTTAGTGGAGATAGCGTTTCCTGTAGAGCACTGATAAGGAAGTATGGGGAAGAAATTCCTCGCTTCCCATTCAAACTCCGAAGGGATATGCATTGAAGAAGCTAGGAGACGGGTTCGTGTGACGTAAGGTTCACGACCGAGAGGGGTTTAACCCAGACCGAAGTTAAGGTCCCCAAATTTTTGCTAAGTGTCAAGCTAAAGTGTGTGTTCGCGCCAAGACAGCAGGGAGGTAAGCTCAGAAGCAGCTATCCTTTAAAAAGTGTGTAACAACTTACCTGCCGAGCGTGGGCGCCACAAAAACGGACGGGGCTAAAGCAAAGTACCGATACTTTGGATACATGCCAAGGGGCATGTCATGGTAGGTTGGCGTAGTGATTGGGTCGAAGCAGGGCGGTGACGTCCTGTGGACCATTTTCTATTGCAGATCTTGGCGGCAGTAACAGCATAGTAGAGTGAGAACCTCTACCACCGCAAGCGCAAGGGTTTCCAGGCAATGCGTTATCAGCCTGGAGTTAGTCGATCCTAAGGATTACCTCAACAGAGTAATTCGAAAGGGAAACTGGTTAATATTCCAGTACCTTGCAAGTTGCGTTATTATCTATATGGACCGCTTCCGGATAGGGAGAGCATAACCATCGTTGTGTCTAAGCGTTCGAGGGATGGGGAGTGTCGTAATGACGAGAACCATTCCGAGGCGTTAATGGCTCTGCGTTAGCAGAGTTCTCTTGATTCCAGGGGACCTTGAAAATCTGTGTAGAGAGCGACTTGTAAGTTCGTACCGAGAACCGACACAGGTGCGCTGGCTTAGAAAGCTAAGGTGCTACGGGTATACCGTATGGTGAGGGAATTCGGCAAATTAGTCCTGTAGCTTAGGTATAAGGGATGCCTGCACACTTCATGAGGAATGGGGTGAGCAGGTTGCAATGACAAGGGGGTTTCGACTGTTTAATAAAAACACAGGCGACTGCTAGTCCGAAAGGATTTGTATAGTCGCTGAATCCTGGCCGGTGCGGGTACCTAAAACTTGGGTTCAACCGAGCTAAGGGCCCGTTAACGCCGGGAGTAACTCTGACTCTCTTAAGGTAGCCAAATGCCTTGTCGGGTAAGTTCCGACGCGCATGAATGGAACAACGAGAGCCCCACTGTCCCCACCTACAACCCGGTGAAGCCACATAAGGTGGACGAACAGTCCATCATCTTCCATCGGGGAGAGAAGACCCCGTGGAGTTTTACTGCAGCTTGTGCTTGTAGTATAGTAAAGATTACATAGTGTATCTGGGAGCCATGCCTCATTTTCTTTGGGAAATGAGTGAAGCAACGATGTAACACCAGATTATTTTTGCAGTACTACTTACCCGGTGCAGACCGGGGACACGTGCAGGTGGGCAGTTCGGCTGGGGCGGCACCCCTCAGAAAAGATATCTGAGGGGCCCAAAGTTTAGTTCAAACGGGTCAGAAATCCGTTGAAGAGGGCAAAGCCAAAAACTAGACTGACAGGATTTCCAAACGCACGGAATTCTGAGACGAAAGTCTGGCTTAGCGATCCTTCGTGTGCCCACTATTGGGGCCCGAAGGTGACAGAAAAATTACCCCAGGGATAACAGGCTCGTCGCGGGCGAGAGCTCCTATCGACCCCGCGGTTTGGTACCTCGATGTCGGCTTTTCCTATCCTGGTCCTGCAGCAGGGGCCAAGGGTGAGGCTGCTCGCCTATTAAAAGGGAACATGAGCTGGGTTTAGACCGTCGTGAGACAGGTCGGTCTCTGCCTGATGGAAGCGTCGCTGTCTGAGGGGAAGTTGCTCTTAGTACGAGAGGAACAGAGCAGCGTCGCCGCTGGTGTACCGGTTGTCTGATAAGGCAGGCCGGGCAGCTAAGCGATTTAGGTTAAGTGCTGAAAGCATCTAAGCACGAAGCCTATCCTGAGACATGACAGCGTTACATAAAGTTGAAGGTTCGCAGCAGAAGACTGCGTTGATAGAATGGTGGTGTAGATCACAAGCTTCGGCGAGTGGTGAGCCAGCCATTACTAATAGACCAAAACATCGGTACGGCCACAAACATAGAAAGACATATGCATGACGATTCATTTTTGAATCCCTTAGTGAAAACTAGGCATTTACTTTTAGAAATTAAAAAAAAGAAAATTGGTAGTTACTCAATAATAGATTGTTAAGAAAATTAATTTAAAATTACTAGTCTTACTCTACTCTTTTCACTTTTACAGCGTTTGGGCCTTTTTCTGATTCGCCAATTTCGAATTCAACTTTATCTCCGTCTCTAATTTGACCTTCAACATTTGTCTTGTGAACAAACAAATCTTTGTCTTCATTTTCGCGTTCGATAAAACCGAAACCTTTGGTTTGATTGAACCATTTTACGGTACCGTTTTCCATCTTAATTTTTTATTATTTTATGTCTATTTATAGATGGTTCTCAGATAATTTTGAACTAATACTAACCAAAAGTTCAAAAAACAACAAATATTTCCATTTTATTAAAAACTCATGGAGGAAAAATTAGTTGATTCATTGAAGAATCTGATTTCAGGGAAGGTTACTGCGGAAAAGGAATTCCTTGATTTTTATTCTCTCGACTCAAGTGCTTATTCAAAAAGGCCCAGACTGATTGTATTTCCCAAATCTACTGATGATGTCAAAAAAACCATCAGATTTGCTAAAAAAAGAAAAATTCCTATTTGTGCACGTGGAGGTTCTACTGGACTTGTTGGTAGTTCTCTGACAACAGGTATAATCTTAGATATGAAAAACTTCAACAAAATAAAATTATCTAAAAAACATGTAATCGTTGGAGCTGGGGTTAGTAAAGGTGAATTAGATTTAATTCTGAAACGTAACAAAAAGTTTTTAGGCCCAAATCCTTCTGTTGGTGCTTTCTGTAAAATTGGTGGAATGATTGCAAATAATTCAAGTGGCTCTAGGTCACTGAAATATGGTAGTGTGATAGATAATTTACTTGAAATAATCCTAGTTGATGGAAATGGCACAGAAATAATCCTTCCAAAAAATAAAACAATATCAAAAAAAATTGCTAAAATTTCTAATGAAACTGATCACCTATACCCTCACGTAACAAAAAATTCTGCAGGTTATAGACTGGACGTTGTAACTGAAAACAACTCTCAGAAAATTATCGCTGGTTCTGAATCTACACTGGGCATAATTGTTCAGGCAAAATTACGAATATTTGATATTCCAAAAAAACGTCAACTAACCGTTGTTGGATTTAACAGACTAGAGGATGCCCTCTATCTTGTTCCATACATTCTTCGCCTAAATCCCTCGTCTCTTGAATTTGTAGATGAAACCGTAATCAAAAACATTCCTCATAAATTCAAAGATAAACCAAAATGTCTTTTGATGATAGAATTTGACGCCAATGTAACTAAATCACAAAAAAATCTAGACTCCCTTATTCATAAATTCTCTATAATTTTCACTTCTAATAAAAAATCTGATGTTGAAAAATGGTGGTCATATAGAGATTCAGCATTATTCTTTACTTTAAAAAACATCCCAAAAAATCAACTTGTTCCTCACGTGATAGAGGATGCAACAGTACCTCCTGAAAATCTAAAATATCTTGTTACTTTTTTGAAAAAAATTACCAAAAAATATCGTCTAAAATTTGTCATTTATGGTCATGCTGGGAACGGAAATTTACACATTAGATTAATTTCAAATTCAAAACGAAATCTGGATAAACTACACAAAGAATTCTTTTCGTTTGTGATATCTTTGGATGGCACAATTTCTGGCGAACATGGTGATGGTATTGCTCGGACAAAGTATCTCAAATTACAATATTCTCCTCATCTTTTACAAAAATTTCAGTATATCAAGAAACAATTTGATCCTTCTGGAATTTTAAATCCTGGAAACATAATCTAAAGTCAAGCATCTGGGTTATTTTTGATAAATTCTTTCAATGCTATCTTTAGTGCAAGTGTTTCAATTTTTTGCGGTTTTTGACCTGCAAGAAAAAAATCAGTTGAATCTGTGTTTACAAGTATTGAACTTGCGCCATCTTCCATCTCAACTTTTGCAGTTGAACCGTGCTCTAAAATGTCGATAATTTCCATCAAATCTTCATGTCGTAGGTATAATGTTTTTTCATCATCATCTGTGTATAGCCATGTAATTCTACAACCTTTCTCGCCTGGCAGATATGGTGCTTCAATCTTGAAATTCTCTGACATGTTTATACAATATTTTTCGACTTGAAAAGTCTATTCAATATTTTCTTCCTAGTCTGTTAATTCTAATCTTTAGTCTTTAAAATGGACAGCAATAATCCAAAATAAGTTGGACATACTGCAATTAGCTGAAGAATATTACTACTACACGTTTGCTGTTGTCTTTGCTATTGGTCTTTTACAAGGCGCAATACTTGCTCGTGGAATACGACGTAAATTTCCAAAATTAAAGAAATATGCAAAAGGAGTCTCAATTGTAATTTTAATTCTATTTTCAATTAATGCAGCTGGAAACATATCAAAATTTGCTGAACCTCAAAAAGTTGAATTCACTGAATTTGTTATGCCTGAAACCCCTGAGGCTGCATTTCTCTTGCTTATTGATGTACTTGGATTGAATGCTGGAATAATTGCAATCTCTGGAATTTTCATATCTATCACACTGATACTATTATTTCGGTTTGCTGAACTAAATCCTCTTTCAAGATATTTTGTGTTTACAATTAGTGTGATAGTATTCATTATCGCATTGTTAGGACGATTCACTGATTATGTCCCGACAACTTTCCAAATAATCCTGTATGTGATGTATCAACTTGGTATGACTTTAGGAATATTTGTTGTAATGCGACGACGTGAAAATGATCCTTTGAACGATTTTAACTGATTATTTTTCTAAGAATGTTTTTAATCCTGCACATCTATTTCGTATGGTTACTTCTGTAACCCCTGAGGCTTCAGAAATTTCTTTTTGGGTTTTGTTTCCTCCTTCTGAAATACATGCAAGATATAATGCTGCAGCTGCTAATCCTGTAGGATCTTTTCCTGCTACGACTCCAATCTTTTTTGCTTTTCTTAGAATCTCCACTGCTTTTCGTTTTGTTTTTTCTCCTAATCCTGCAACACTTGCAATTCTTGGAATTCCATTAACTGGGTCTGCTACTGGTACTTTCAAGTCTAATTCTCTAAATACAAGTCTATAACATCTGGCTACATCTTTTCTTCTAATGTTTATTCCATCTGCCACATTATCTAATGTTCTTGGTGTCTCTGTGTCTCTACATGCTGCATATACACATGCTGCAACTAGTCCTTGTATTGAACGTCCTTTTACGAGCTTTTTCTCAATGGCTTTACGATAAATATATGCGGCTTTTTCAATTACGGCATCTGTTAAAGATAACTTATCTTTCAATTTATCCATCTCACTTAGAGCCTGTCTCAAATTTTTATCGGTAGATGAATGAGCTTGTGATCTGCTGTCCCATGTTCGTAATCTGTCAATTGATTGTTTCATTGCAGATGTTAGAGGTTTTCCTGTTGCATCTTTATTTACTGCACCAATTACTGTTGATAATCCCATATCGTGCATTGTAATTGATGTACCTGTACCTGTTCTACTTTTGTCTACTCCGTCATTTGCAAATGATCTCCATTCTGGTCCTGATGCTTCACTACCTTCTGATAATACAATACCGCATGTCTTGCAGACAATTTCGCCTGAATTATCGTCTGTAATTAGGGTGGTTTTGTTACAAGAAGGGCATCTTTGCTCACTAGATGATTTCAACTATACATATTCTACAAATCAACTTAATATCATTTCACAACTAATCTTCTGGTTAATAGTATGTCTCTTCTTGTTAATGATTCTGAATTATTAGAACAACCAGCGAAACTCTTTATTCATACATGAAAATATTTTCTGTATGGTAACAAAGAAGCCAAAAGTTGTCGGCGTTGAAGTCCTCAAAAAAAATGGATTAGATGTTGATAAACTAGTGAAACTTCTCATCACAAATGCATCTGTGGAATTTACTGCATACTATTACTTCACAAACCTCAGAATGCATGCTACAGGCATGGAAGGAGAAGGAATCAAGGGGATAATTGAAGATGCTCGTCTTGAAGATCTTAGTCACTTTGAATCCTGTATTGAGAGAATTTTCCAGTTAGGAGGAAGTCTTCCAAATGATGCACAAGCATTTATCAAAATGTCTGGTTGTGAATTTTTGCAATTGCCAAAAAATCCGACAGACATCAAAGGAATACTAGAAAAATGTCTTAAAGCAGAACAAGGTGCAATTGTAAACTGGGATAAAGTTTGTAAAATGACTCTTGGTAAAGATCCTGCAACTTATGAGATTGCAAAAGACATCTTGATGGAAGAAATTGAACATGAAAGTTGGTTCTTAGAGTTGTTGTATGGAAGACCTTCTGGTCACATGCGACGTAAGTTCTCAGGAGAACGTCCTCACACTCAAAAACACTCTAGAGCACTTGGTTAATCGTTTTTCAAAACTATTGAACCAGTGTTTATTTTTTTATCTACATCTAAAATACAATATGCATACTGTGTGCTTTTCATACTAGGATACATTATGCTATTTGGATCATTGCTATGTTTTAGACCTATTCCATGACCTAACTCATGTGTCATTATGTATTCGACTGTGTCCACATGAAATAGTTGGAAATTTCCATCACAACCATATCCGCCTAACGCTACTTCTACAATTCCTTTACCAATATTTGCATGTCCCAAAACACCTTCTCCCAAATCTCGTACTACCCATGTGACCCATAGATTTGCATCTGCTTTCATCTTAGTTGTTACAAAATGTATCTTAACCTCTTTTCCATCGCTTGCATTAAACTCGGTTTCTTCCCACATCTTGAAAGAGTCTACCAATGTACTGACATGATCTAATGGTAATCCTACTGGCTGCTCATTGACATAAATCTTGTATTCTAAATGATAGACGTCATCGACAAGGACATATTCTGGATTTGGAAATCCTTGGTTTCCAATTTCAACTTGTTGATCATAGTTCCATTTCTCATAATCTCTAAGAAATTTCTTAATCACATCATTGCTTGGATTTGGATATTCGATGTATCTCTTATCCTGATTTACTGTCTTCTCTATTCTATCTAAATATCTGGCAAATTCCCACTCATTTCTATCTTGAATTTTCTTTTCCTCTTCAGTTAATTTTTGACTATCTGGTAAGTCAATAACTAGTAATCCGTTATCTATCAAAAAATCAATCCCTTTCAAAAACTCTTCATCTGGTATCTTGTCTGTAGCCCACCACCCTGCAGTGTTTTTTATCCACGTTGGAACTGTTTCAGGAATGTTTAATGTAAACACTTCAGGCTTTTCAACTTCATTATATGGATATTTTTTTACTGTATTAGTTGCAAACTCGTAATAATTTTCTACAATATGATTCTCAGGTTGTAACTCATATGCTTGTTCAAAATACATTAATGCTTGTTTATACTCTCCAAAATTTCCAAATCCTACACCTAATCCAACTAATGCTGAAATGTTTTGAGGATCTTGCTGATTAACTTTGTAAAATTCTAATATTGAACTTTTATGTCTCTCTAGATTGCTTAATGCAATTCCTTTCATTAGTAGTGTCTTCTTGCTTGTAGGTGAAATATCTAAAATCTCATCATAAATCTCGATTGCTTGGTGATATTCTCCTAACATAAAATGGTCATTTGCTTTTTTGTACATGACTGGTATTTCTTTACTCTCTTGAGCATATCCTGTGGTCAATGTAGGTGAAAAAAGCAACATGACGGTGAATGTTAAAACAAAAATCACTTTCTGAGATTCTCGCATATTCTTTTCAAATTTTTTTCAAAATTAAATGATTCTACAAATATGGTCTACTGGATATTATTCTAAGACTACATCTCCAACAAAAATTTTCTTTATACCTTTACTTGTTTTTAATTTCAGCGCTCCATCATTATCAATACCTTGAGCCACTCCTGAAATTTTTCCATCAGATGTATTGATAGAAATTTTCTTACCAATTTTATCTGCTTTTTTTGTCCATTCTTTAACGATTTTTGCTTTTTCACCTTTGTTTAATTGGATTAATATTTTTTCAAACTGTACGAGAAATTCTTTTAGTAAAATTTTAGGTGGAGTGTTGTCATCCTTTTTCCTAAGTGAATTAACTCCATAGAAATTTGCACTCTTTGATAATCTTTTTTCAATTTTTTTTGCATCTATGTCGAAATTAATTCCTATTCCTAAAATTAGATAATCTATATTATTTGCCTGAAATGATGCATCTACTAACATCCCTGCAACCTTTTTTCCATTCAATGTTATGTCATTTGGCCATTTGACTGAAACATCTATGTTTAATGTATTCTTGATTGCTTTTGCTAATGCTACTGCTCCTGCAATTGGTACAAGCGTGGATGTTGATACGTCAAATTTAGGGTGAATGATTAATGAAAACCATATTCCTCCTTTAGGCGATGTCCATTTTCTATCCAATCTACCTTTCCCTGCTGTCTGTTTTTCTGCAATTACTATGGTGCCATTTTCTTTTTCATCTAACGCTATTTGTTCTGCAAAATTTTGTGTAGAATCAATCTCTTCAAAATAATAAACTCTCTTTCCAACAGTTTTTGTTTTCAGATCTTTTGTTATTTCCCAGGGAAGTAATTTTTCAGTCTCACTGATTAATCTATAACCCAATTTTTGTTTTGATTCAATTTTGTATCCTAAGGATTGAATTTTTTTGATATGCTTCCAAACTGCAACTCTGCTAATTTTTAGTACATCGCTGAGATCTTCACCTGATAGATATTCTGAATCATGCGTCTGAAAAAATGATAACACCTTCACTAATCCAATGTTGTCAAACGAGGTGTATGACATTAGAAGCCTATGTCGATGTCGTATCCGCCATCGTCGCCCATGTCGGAACCATCCATATCTTCTGAACCGTCGTCCATTCCTTGCATATCTTCTGCTGGAATGAAGCTTCCCATACTTGCCCCAATCATACTAAACATCATACTAAACATCATCACATCAATAATTCCAAACATCATCATTGTCGGCAAAAATGATTTGTCTTCTTTGAGTTTCTGTTCCAACTCTTGCTTGTTTCCTGATTTGTATGTATTTTCCAAATTATTCCATTTGTCTTGTAGATTCTTTAACTGGCGTTCAAATTCTCTGTATCCGTCTTCTGTTGGTCTGATATCGATTTTTGTCCCAAGCCATCCTTTTTTCTCTTCGACTCTTATCAACCCTGAGCCTTCTAACTTTTGCAAAATTAGTTCCAATTCTTTTGGTTCGATTTTTGCTTCTTGAGAAATCTTATTGAATTTGGTGTGACCTCTACTAATCATTCCAAGAACAACTGTTTCTTTATTTTCTTCATCCATGATATACTAAATCCTATAATTTCTTTTAAAATATTGCCTAAAAATGTAATTGAATTTTATATTATGAAAACATAGCACTTCTGTGAGTAATACCAAGATTATCCCTATTTTCCCACTCGATCTAGTCTTATTTCCAAATCAAGATCTACCTCTTAGAATATTTGAACCACGATACAAACAGATGGTTGATGATTGTATGGTTGGAGAAAAAGAATTTGGTATATGTCTTGGTCATGAAAGTGCAACCATCTCAAACTGGCAAGCACCTTATGATATTGGAACAATTGCCAAGATAATTGACTGTAAGGATGTGGATTCTACAAGTGGACATCTCTTCGTAAATGTTAGAGGCAGAAGAAAATTTCGTGTTATACGTCTAATTTCTCCCTCTCTTGAAAAATCTGAAAATTATGATCCTTTCACAATTCATGGAATACGAAGCGTTGAACAATCACATCATGATGTTGGTGTTGAAAAAAAGATGTACATTCAAGCCGAAGTTGAGATGATATCTGACATTGAAGATTCAATTTCATTAGTTGACTGGGAAACTCTTGTTGAAAAATGGAAACAAAAAATTAAGAAAACATCTGGAAATTCTGAACTGACATCTCATCAACTTGATCATGTCTTAGAACAATATTATTTGAAAACTGAAACTCCTACCATGGAATATGTTCATTCATTATGCGCTCTAGCCTCTGAAACTCCTTTAGATCTACAACCTATTCTGGAATGCACCAGTATGGATCAACTACTTGAAAAATCCGCAAAACTCCTAGAATCTGATATAAACTCTGAGTAATTTCAAACCTAAAGTTCATAAACGATGAAAAACTATGAGCTAAAATTCGGAAACACATCATGGAAAAATTTGGAACCTTAGAATTTGTATTGGATCGTTATTCTGGCACATGGTGCTGGAAAATCTCGGGAAATCGTGCTGTCAACATGGTCTCAAAATTAATCCCGCGTGGGTGGTATGGAGATAAACCCGACGAAGTTATTGTCTCTGACAATGATGAAAACACAAAAAAATTAAAAATGATTGATGATCGTTATACTTTTGAAATATTATCCAAATCCGTCTGGAAACGAAAAATTGCACCACTTACAATTAAGAAAGCCAAAGTACCTAAAATTGAAAAATTACAACAAGCTACTCCTAGCAAACAATTCAAGGGAAACCTTTTGGATTTCCAAAGGGAAGGTCTGGACTTCTTAATCAAATCAAGTGGTAACGCACTCCTTGCTGATGAAATGGGTCTTGGTAAAACTGTTCAAACCTTGGCATACATCTCAAAAGAAAAGAATTCTTTTCCTGCCCTAATTGTAGCACCTCTTGTTACTCTGACAAACTGGCAAAGGGAAATTGAAAAATTCTTAAAGAAAAAAGGGAAAAATGGTAAAGTTATTGAAAATGAAGTTCCATCTAGTACGATGATTCGAAATGGAAAACAAGCCGACATCGGTGAATATGATTTCTACATAATTAATTATGAACTATTACACAAAAGATTACCTGATTTAGTAAAACTTGGAATTCGTTCAGTCGTTTGTGATGAGGTACAACACCTTAGATCAAAAACCACCCAAAAATATGCTGCCGTCAAAGAATTGGCAGCACTTGAAAGTGTAAAGTATCGAGTTGGCTTATCTGGAACTCCAATCTACAATCGTGGTTCAGAGATTTGGCCAATAGTTGATATCTTAAAACCAGGTCTGCTTGGAAGCTTTAAAGAATTTTGTGAATACTTTTGCTATGTAAATGAAAAAGGTAAGGCAATAGTTCTTGAAAATAAACGTGATACATTACGTAATCAGTTAACAAAACATGTTATGTTGAGAAGGAAAAAATCTGATGTTTTGAAGGAATTAAAAGATAAGGTTCGTTATCCTGAAATGATTCATGCAGATGAAAAATTCTATAAAGCAGAACTAAATAAAATTTGGAAAAAACTTGAAGAAGAACAAAAGTATGCTGAATCTGCATTTGATAAATCTGCTTCATATCACAGAGCAATTGAAAGTGAACGACAAGCTGCTGGTCTTGCAAAATTAAAACATGTGACTGACTTTGTAAACAATATTATGGAAATTGAAGAAAGCGTTGTTGTATTCTGTCATCATAAGGCAATTCATAATTTACTCCATAGCAGTCTTTCTGAATATGAACCTGCATCTATAATTGGTGGTCAAACTGATGTTGCTAGACAAAGAGAAATTGACAGATTCCAAAAAGGACACACAAAATTAATGATTGCTGGTCTTAGAGCCGGAAATGTTGGTATTAATTTAACAAATGCAAAATATGTCATATTTGCTGAACTTGATTGGAGTCCTGCAATCCATCGTCAAGCTGAAGATCGTTTACATAGAATTGGCCAGAAAAACACCGTCTTTGCATATTATTTGGTTGGTAAGGGAACTTTGGATGAGCATGTCGCAGAAATCTTAACTGATAAAGAATTTGAAATTGATTCTATACTGGATAAACAAGGAGAATCCTTTGAAAATAAAGAAAAGGCAAAAATGATTCTTGCCCAAATTCATGATAAACTTGGACCTAAACTTTAATCCGAATATTTTTTAATATATGATATCATAATTATTCATGGATTTTATGCTAGAAGAAGAAATGATTGATCTTCTTACATTCTGTCTACAAAATCCTGATTCAGATGAAATAGAATCGAAAAAATCTAGACTGAAAGAAATTGGCAAAGAGCTCTTTGATGATGGCGGTGTTGATGCCATGGAGAACTTCTTTTTTGCTGTAGAAAACAGAATTGAAGGTGAGATTGAAAAATCACCCAAACCTTTCCGTTCCTTATGGAATGGAATATCTGATGAGTGGAACTATCAGTAGAAAAATTTCCTAAAAAAGATATTTTGATGTTCAGTTATGCTTTACCAATTCTGAACATCGAAATGCCACATGTTGGGCATGTACCTTTTGTTGCTGGTTTTCCATTTTTCATGGTTACAGCTTGGGTACCATTCATTTCTCTTTTGTCTCTGCATTTTACGCAGTAACCTATTACCATGTATCTCCAACTGATCTCTCTTATTAGCAAAAACCTGTTAATTTTTTTCAACACTTTTGGTTATTTTCAGGCGTGATTTGGAGTCCTTATTCGACCAAATAGAATCGTTTACGTTATATTTTATCTAATGATGAATTGACTTATGAAAACAGTCACTTTTTCCATTTTGTTTTTACTCTTAGTTTTTCCTATTTCGGATGCATTTGCTGATGAATTGACTTTAAACATAGACAAAACCATCTATGAAAAATCTGATTTTATTTCAGTATGGGGCACCAGTAGTTTTGACTCTGTTTTCATTTCTATAAAAGATCCTGATGGAAATAATGTTTGGAATGAGAGTCTAAAACCTAATGATGAAAACAAATTTTCTACATTGATCATAGCTGGGATTGGAGGCTGGCAGACTAGTGGAAATTATCTTGTTATTGTTGAATCTGGTAATGATGTTGCCAATGCAAAATTTTTCTATGACTCTGGTGCTCAAGTAAATCCTCCTTCTGCAGTATCTGACTATTATGTGAGTCCAGAAGATCTATACTTGACATTTGCTATTGCAGTAATAATTGTAGCAGGAGTTTTCATTTATCTTGCAAGACATATCATCTTAAGAAAGAAAACAAGTTATGATGATGTAAAATTAGATTCTAAAAAAGATCGTGATTATGAAAAATATCACTCCGAATGGTCTGAAGAAGAAATTTTTGGTTCTAGAAAACAAAATACTGATGCCAAAGAGTTTCGTGAAATGTATAATGATAATTCATTACCAAATTACTATTTGATATTGGGGCTAACAAACGATTCTACACAATCTGAAATTAAAAATCAATATAGAAAACTTGCAAAACAATATCATCCTGATAGAAACAAAGATTTCTTGGATATTGAATTGAAGGCAAGAATGGAAGATAATAAAGAAATTCGTTTAATTGTTAATCTGACAAACAGTATGCAGAA
>LULN01000149.1_pt1 | contig 17038 bp, 30 predicted proteins | sample 728131 | NCBI WGS metagenome assembly LULN01 (sample SAMN03860288, study PRJNA289734) | marine metagenome | biome: seawater column; feature: ocean; material: water; isolation source: Red Sea water column Station 149 - depth 100m | place: Saudi Arabia: Red Sea | collected 2011-10-15 | depth 100 m
AATCTAGACCATATTTGTCTTGGCGACATCTCCATTTCAACAAAATATGTCTGTTTTTTGAAGTAATTAGCCCAATTTTGTAGCAACATAGTCTTCATACTAGCTGGTGGAGCCTGGATTATGACTGTTTCACCTGGATATACAGGGAAATCTTGACCATATGGCTCACCTAAGTTGATAGGTTTAAGATCTTGAGCATAGAAGTTGATAAGTTCATTCTCCATACTACTAGAATCCATCATATTTTCAGCTTTAGCTCCTCTATGTAATGTACATCTAGAGTTGCAATAAAACTTTATAACAGGGTCATCAGCACCATATCTGTAGCCTTGACCATCATGCCCAGTATAACAACCTTCTATTATACCTTCCATTTCTTCAGCTTTAAACTCACTTTGCGCCTCATTACTAACTTTTACACGCCAATCTTCCATAATTAGACGTACAATATTCTCTGGAAAGTTCCATCTTAGGTATGATGCTATTCTAAGAGCAACCATATGACGTTTACCATGTGGCGCACCTTCTAACATCTTCTGTATACAGTTAGCAGCGACAGGATCTCTAGTACTTTTAACTTTAACTGGAGTTTCCTGCTTAGGTTTTTCTTTATCTAGTATATCAAACACTTCATTACATTCTAGTGCATGTTCTAAATCTAGCTCTCTAGGCTTTGTACACCATTTATTAATAGTTCTCTCTAATACACTATTTTCATATAATGCTTTTTGTGGAAATGGTGTTTTCCATAAACCAGATTTAGTATTTAAAGTATTTGGTATTCTTATTAATCTAGATTTATCAGTAACAGATGGATCAGCATATTCAAATATACCATGTTTAGTAAGCTCTTCTTTTACTCTTATATGCAAGTTCTTACTAGGTTTCCACTTAAATGCTGTTTCTGATATATGTATATGAAACCCTCTGCCACTAAAGTATATATAATACGGAACAAATAGCTCATCTAAGCGTACAAGCAATGCTGCAGTCTTTTGTGCTGCCTCCCATACACTCTCACCATCTACATCTAATATAAACTCATCAGGCATATATATTAAACCATCATATCCTGATAAAGACTTATTCTTAGCATAAAACTCTACTACATATTCATCATAGTCGTATAAAGACATAAATGTATCACTATCTGTACCCATCCAATCAGAAACTTTGTTTGCTGCCTGGAAGTTATGTCTATTACTTACTCCTAATGCGAACTCTTTATATAGTTCTGTCATTTCTTTTTCCTCCTGAAATATTTTCTAATTTCTTGAGCAGCTTTTTCAGCTTCTTTTTCTCGCTTTCTAAGCTCTGTTTGATGTTCATCCCTTGCTCTTTTGACTCTCATTCTTATAGTCATATGGGTATAATCATCTCCTCTTAAGTTATGTCCTAATTTTAAATCCTTAGAACTAATATTAATGTAATGCATAAATTCTGTTGCTCTCATATATCCTCCTTTTATATAGGGAGACTCACATATTCCTTTGCCTGCGCTTCCTAAAAGCCGCTCCAGGACTTACAGGACCAGTTGTTGCCTCCCTATAAGTTAACGATTACCTACTCACTAGAATGGTATATCGTCACTCTCGGAGGAATCAGAAGTGTCAACGACATCATCTAATTTCTTTTCTAATTTAGGCTGCACATATTCTTTAAAGTATTTCTCAGCTCTGTCTTTCCAATACCAGAGAATTTCTCTACTACATTTTCAAATTCAGTTGGAGCACATTGATTTAATACTCTTGAATATTTACCGTCCTTGTGCACATATACATTAATATTTTTACCTATTAACGCATCAGCACTATCGTCCAGTTTAATAACTTTTGTGTTATTTGCGCCTTCTAGAGCACTTGTAATACCTGCATTAGCATATCTAAATAGATTACCAATAGCAAATTCTTCGCCATCAGCATTCTTTTTCTCATATACTCGCATATTTAACGACTCAGGAAAGTCATCAAACCATACGTCTAGGTATTTAGTACCATTGAGGTCACCATATTCAGCTTTTGATATAAGCTTTGTGTGCCATTCAGTTGAAAAACTAGACCCACCACCTGTTTTAACAGTTAATGTTCTAACCATTTGTGTTCTCCTTTAGTTAACTAATTGATTGAGCATCATCATCATACTGAGCGATGCCTACAATTGCAGATAAACCGTATCTTCTACCATATGTAATAGCAGAACCTACGCCTTGAGCATTCTTCTTTTCTAATGGAAGTTTTACTTTAGATCTTATCCATTGCCCAGAAGTATGCATTAATGTTGTTGTTACACATACAGCACCCATTATCATTTCGTTACCTTGAGTAACAGATAATCCATGTTTAGATAAGTATGGAAACGATGATTTAATTACTGCATGTAAGTCAGCATAATTAGAATTAAAGAATGGATTCTTACTATCTTTCTTAGCACCTTCCATTTCAGATTGAGCTTTAGCTAACGCTTCAGCTAATTTGTCTATTTCAGGCGATTTCCATTCATCAGATCTTCTATCATGTGCTTGATCAAAAGATTTCTCTTTTGCTTCATTTTTGGCTTTTGCTTCTAACACAGATTTAGCAATGCCATTTTGTTTAGATATATCAATATTATCCATTGATTCTCTCCTATATTAAGGAAGAGGCAGATAGGAAATCCACCTCTATCCGTGTGCGTGTGTAGTAACCTTCGAATGAAGGGTTAATAAGTTAAGAAACTAATTTCTTTTTATCAAGTATTAATGTTGAAAAGTTGAAACTAATTTCTTTGAAATAAGGCTGTTTCATAACGATATTCTTTGCAGAATTAGCTATAAAACTACCACTCATATTTGAACAATAACTTGTAGCTTTACGAGTACATGGTTCTTGATCAGAATCCTCATCAGAATACCAGTTTTTCTCATATTTAGCCATAGTTATGTTATCATATATGTATTGTTGATAATGTTCAGCTCCCATCCTGCCGTCAATGACTGTTTTAGGCTTATCAGGGCAATTTACTAGCAATTCAACTATATCTTTTCTAGCTTTCATACTATCTAAACCTAGAATTAATATACCTTCTTTACTACCTCTGTAATCTGTAAATTTAGACATATATCCTTGAACTTTTATCAATACATTTATTCTTTTCATATGATTTGTTAAAGCACCTACTTTAGGCAGCCCTACATCTTGTTCATTGTATTGGCTTACACCTACATTTTGTATCTCTACTTTATCAAAATCATACAAATAGAAGTTATTTGCTCCCAATCTTACTAATTGCATGGCCACGGAGCTTCCAATAGCCCCGCAACCTACAATATGGAATTCAACATTATCTAAATTTGCAATGTCTTGACTTCTTAAGTTAATCATTCTTGCTTCTCCTTATAGTTCCACAATATTTAACCATTGCAGCTTTTTTGTTTCGACCTTTATCTTTTTTGGACATGTGATTTTCAACAAAGTATTTGAGTCTTTCTTTTTTACTTTTGCTCATCGTTTGTTTCTTAACAGTCATTTTGGCCATTATATCATGTATCCTCCATTATAACTTTGTACTTCCATCATTGCATCAGCAATATCAGCGAATTTAGCATCAGAAGCTACAAGTTCATATGGAGCTGACTCCATTTCTACGAACTCTTTTAGCTCTCTTTTGTTCAATTCTTCTATCCAAACACCATATTTTTCTATTTGCTTGTTAGTTTCCCTGATCGCTTTCTTGAATTTATGCATAGACCAGTCACCAACTGTTACTTGATGTAGAAATTCCTGAGCTTTCATACATGCATATTCATATTTAGCCTCAAAATTAGCTATTTCTTGCTGACTAGGGACGTATACATTGGTACAATCATCTTCTAAAAGCTTGTATTTAGACCAATTATTACGAGTATCGTCCCATAAGGGCAAAGTTGTATTGCCATTTCGAGTTTTAGAGTATGCAGTATTAACTATTGATCTAGTTTCACACTTTTCTTTAACTTCAGTAACTATATCAAGTGGTATTTCTACTCCATCATCTTTACCAATGATATTTAGCTCAACATCTTGATGAATTTCTACTGGTTTCCATACAGAAACTCTGCATTTATACTCTTCTTTAAGGTTTACTACAAGAGCAAAGCTTAAATCTGACTCTCCTTCACCATATTCATCTATACTAGATATGTCTGTACCACTCCAGAAAGCTCCCATTGTGTGATGACTATGCCACCAACAGAATCTAAAGTTAGCATCCTTGTATTTTACAGCCATTTTAGTGTAATATTTAGCTAATTCCTCTTTATCTAGGTCACAAGTAGTGCTACCTATCTCCTGTTTTAGTATTACAGGCTCTTGAATAAGCCAATCACCATCTTTATCTTGTGTTACGACTGACATGCCACCTATTTCACACTTTTCAGTATGATAAGCAGCTTTGGCATAATTTATTATCTTATCCCAACATTCTTTATCTATATAAACTTGCATTATTTTACTCCTCCATACATTCTTCCTAGACTATCGTCTTCTTCTGTTAAAGGTTCATTATCTTCTTCTGATAAAGGCTCTTCTGGAGCGTCTACTATTTTATCCCAAGGTATGTGTGTTTCATGTCTTGACACATAATTATCATCAAATACAGTATCAGGAACATGTTCTACAACTTCAAATGTCATACCATCAGGCGTTTTATAAACCTCAAGATCAAGTCTAACACCATTTATTTTAATAGTTCTACAAGATAATCTCTTGTAATGTGCTTTCATACTATTTTCTGTTACAAAACTCATTATTCCTCCTCTGAATTATTTAGTTCTGATTCGATACTAGCTTCCATAGCTCTTTGATATGCTTCTAAATCTGATTCTTCAGCATCCATTGCAGCATTGATTCTATCTTCTTCTGCTTGTCTTTCAAGTTCTTCTCTAAGAGCTCCTGGATCAATTCCAGTCTCATTCACATAATGATCTTGTTCACGATCACCTTGTGGTTGATTAGCATTAACACCAACTCCACCCATTCTAGTAGCCCATTGCAAGGTCAATTGTTCAGCTTGCTCTGGTGTTACTGGTTCTGGATATGCTTGTTTATAATACTCACATTGATGTCTTAATGCACACTCGTTAGTATCACAGTAATCATCATGTCCAGATGGTGTATATGTACATGCATCCCAACTATTTGTACCAAATATAACTCTATAGTCATCATTTAACCATTTAGGCTCACCATGATATAATGTCTTAATATTATTATATGGATTAGTATTTTGAGTATATCTATTCATCCAATTAACTAATAACATAGCATATGCTGGTAATTCAAAATTGTTTAATGCTCGATTAATGTCAGTAGAATCATCACCATAACAGATACTTCCATATCCTTCAGGCGAGTTCCAACTACTTCGTCTATCAGTTCTAGATATATAAGGAAAATATAATCTACCTCTATCATCATAAGATTCTGCTCTTCCATAAGTGTGAACATTAAATCTAGTAAGTCTTTCATTTACCATTTCTGCCAATGGATACATTTCAATCTTTACTAATAAATCCATCTCTGCTGGTAGATTCTGCACATGTGTTGGAGTGCCTCCATTATTAGCATTATATATTTGTACTTCACCTGGATGTAAGCATAAATTTATAACTAATCTAGAACTTCTAGTTGTAGCACTACCATCTTGCTCTAATAATACATTTAATACGGTTATTTTATCCATTTTTCCTATTAATTCAAGAAGACCTTCGAATTTTTCACATATATAATTCTTAAATGTCTCTTTTCTTTCAATTAATATAGATGGATCTTCTAACCATTGTACTCCTTGATATCTTAACTGAGTAATTATATTATCCATTTCTCTTAGATCATGTTGCACACTCTGTCTTCCTGGACCCCAATTATACTCTTCTCTAGATAAATAATTATACATACCAGATGCTCTTCTTCTTAAGCCTACTTTTCTCATCATCATTTCAGCTATTTTATCATAAGTGCCAGGTGACCATCTAAATGTCTTAGTAACACTTAAATTGAAGTTATTTCTTTGGTTAAATCGATTTAATTTCTCCATTATTTCAGCTTGTGGGCCAAAATAAATGTGCTCAGCCATAGAATCTATATCTATAAAATCTATAGCTTGTCCAATGTCTTGTTCATCGACATATACTACTTCATAATTATTCATATACCCTCCAAGGTTAATAAAGAGAGAGACCACATTTTTCAGTGGTTTTAGTGGGTGCAGAGCATTACTGCTAGGCGCCTTTAATTTTCCCTTGTAACTCTCTCTTTAAAGTTATCTATTTACTGATCACCACCAGATTTATTGTTATTAACAGCTGCAACAATATCACCTTCATTTACTTCATGTGTATTAGTTACAGATACTCCATTAACAGCAACAGATGAACTCGCAGTTATATCATCTGGGAATTCATTTCTTAATTGTTCAACAGTATCAGCGTTAGTTTGTCTTTCCACAAAGCCGCCACCTTGTAGAAATTTGATTGTTTTAGTTGCCATGTGGCCTCCTATTCTTGTTCGTACGATTGAATAGACTGGTATTCTTGTGCTAATTCATCAAAGAAACCATCTATTAGTTTGTAATTATCTTTAATTCTCTTCTCTACAACCACTTTCATCTCACCATCTAAGTATTTCACAGTCTTTCTCAATATCACAGTATTTGCTTCTATCATTCCTATATCTATCATTTGCAAATCCAATCACAAATAAACCACCATATTACCATGCTAGTAACAAATATTCCTATCCATATTAACAAATTCACCCAATCAATCATCATTTTGCCTCCTATTCGTTTCAACTAATTCATCTATTAGCTTATTTTCTTTAATTTTTAAGACAGATTGTTTATTCTTGAGTTCAATTAGCTCTTTTATTATATCATCCTCAGTTCTTACTGGCATAAATGTTAACATATTACAAATCCTCCCGATTGAAGACAAAATTCAGCAAAATTCTCCACATTATTTTTATTAAATGGATAATTAGACATAAATTGCTTATCTTCATCTAAATCTTCTTTTAATTTTTCATTTCTTTTCTTAATATGTTCTTCCCATCTATCAACAGTACCATCTTCAAGCAATATCTTTAACTTAGTACCTATTTTAGCAGCTGTTTTTTGATCTATTTCTCTACCTTCGTTCCAGCCACCTGCTTCTTTCTGCTTATCAGTCATAAAATCACTACATTGCATACATACAAAATCCCATAATGGTCTCCACCACCATACATTATTACGAAAATATACTCCAGGATTAGCTCTATGATATTCATCCATTTCTTTGAAGTAATTCTTTCTTAATTTTTCATCATCTGATTTCCAAATATCAGTATCTTCCTTGTAATATTTGTATTCAGCTTCAGTTTTGTTTATTTGTGGATTAATACCACTTAAATCAAATCCCATTATTTATCCTCCAATTTCATCACAATACCTAGTTCTTTTAATCTTGCTATTTTCTTATCAACAGTATTAGCTTTTCTTCTATCAGCTTTAACTAAAGACTGTTCTTTCTTTTCAATTAAAAACTCAGCTACTTGTTTTAAATTTCTATGTTTAATACCTAGTTGCAATGCTTCAACTATATTTTGTACAGTTTTAGTTTGCATTATAGTTTGATCATATTTTTTATGTCTATATGAATATCTGCTCATTCTTCCTCCTTAGTATCTTCTATTTGATGTTCTTCTATATAGTAAACATTATTTTCTGTGTTACTAGGAAGATCTTTTTCAGCATTTGCTCTATTAGCATATATTCCTACTATTTGCTTCCACCATTCATCTTCCATAGGTACTCTACCAAGTGATCTTGCATCTGTAAATAATATATATACTTTTTTCATGAATTTAAACCTCCTAAGTTTTAGGGCTGATTGACCCTCGTTAGTGCAATAGGCGACCTATTTGACTGAAACCCACACAATTAAGTGTTATATCAGCTTTACTAGTATATGGGTTCTACACTCGCCTGTCACTACAGCCCTATTGTTTAATTCTTGGTATAACACTCACCAACAGCTTAAGTTAATAAGCCTCTGGTATTCCAATCGATGATGAGTGCTATACAGGACCATAACTGTTTTAAGCGGTTGTTGTCACGCTTCTATGATCCATTGACTCTCCTACCAATCTTCCGCTTCTTTCATCACTTCATCAATTTCAATTTCACAACCATCACAAATTTGTTTATCTTTATTGTAAAATTCATTACATATCTCACATTGATGATATCTACTCAATATATTTTTCATAATACTCCCTATATGTTCCATTTAGGCCACCTTCTTTTTACTATGAAATTATATGCTATTTTTACTAATAACAATTTTAACACTACTGTTATCATTGTATCAGCTACATAAATTAAATCATACATCCAATATTCCATGATACCTCCAAGTTATGTGAGCTACCTAAGTAACCCACGTTCCTTTAAACGTTTCTCAAGCTTCTTCTTTCTCTCAATATTTCTAGCTTTAATCTTTTTTACCTGTTTAGCAGTCCTACCATTCAGTTTTAGAGATTTATTAAGTTCAGCTTTAATACGTTTACGTTCTTTTGCTTGTTTATTCGGCATAATTACTCCTTGTTGGTTAATTACCATTATTGGAGTATTTATTACAAGTTGAGATTACACTTGATACGCTGACACTTTCGCCATTTATTCCCTTTCAGGTTTTAGGCTTATCCACTCCCTTTGACAGAAGTACATCAGCAAGCTCAATAGTTATAGACTATCACTCTTAACGTTACAGTTGTTTCAGCAACTACTCACCTCAATTAAGTCACAATGACATCCCAGGCTGCAGACCCAAGACTGACGCTTTCATCACAAAACCTTCAAGTTGTTGACCAACTATCCAGCCCCTTATTCACAAAAGTGTAAGGGATTAGAGCCCTATGCTCTGTAACGCCACAAGAACTTTGTCGTTTTTATATCCTATTTTATATATTATTTAACGATTAAGTTAGTTTTAGGTGATCCAAGTCCAGTGCTCGTGGAAAAGCTTGCTATCTTACGATAGTAAATACTTTACTAGACCCTTTGTAATTCAGCCCTTGCGAGACGATCACAATTATAATACGCCATATCTTATGTCACCACCAGATTAGCATATATCTATGACACCCAGCCTAGTCGCAATAACTCAGCTTAAGTATCTTACAGGTTTATTTATTGTCTGTTAACCAGACTCACTCGCTTACCATCGCAAAGACTACCATTCTCTCAGACATGCGTCCATTGAGATTGATAGCAATACCTGCTTGCTTCCGTTGGACCATTACTGGCGCTATTAACTTTATATATGTTACCATATACTATCCTCAAAGACCCGAAGCGGCCTATTATTCATAAAATCTTTAGCTGTACCAAAAATAACATCAACCTGACCAGGGAATGATATTATCACTTATAGGTCTGTGATGATACAGCTACTATAGCTTTAGAGAAGCTTTTGGGATCATGGGTTATAATTTGCATTATACCTACCTGGATACACTCCTCTTTAAATCTTTCAATAGCAACTCGTGCTCTCTTTCAAGACACGTCAAACCCTCTCTTCATCCTTTCACGTGTAACTCCCAGACTGCACATATAGTGCCTAAGTTGATGGTTACATATCATATACGTTACTCAGTCCCTCCAGCGACTATTGTTTTCTGTCAGATTTGTGGACATGGTGAGAGTCGAACTCACTTTCTGCTTTACAGGCTCCAAGGGACTGACACCCCCACGTGTACGTACATGCCTTTTTGAAGCCCAAAACAGTCGAATACCGTATCATGCCCTGTATTCTTAGGTTTTAGAGATAACCTTAAATCTTACATCTTTAATCTTTTCTACCTTTTCACGCTCCACATAATTATTCTTATCCACCATCATTCTACATTGAGTGTCTAATATATCCTTCATAGCAGCTAAGAAAGCCTGCATTTGGTTATTTAGACTGTCTTCACAGACAATATCATCGGGTATTACATTATTTATAGACATAGTGTCTCCTATATTGATTGAGAGTTATAAATTATTTGTGCATTTTTGGTAGGAACGCACAAACCTTGACCTCACGAGCTTGGGTATCTCATGGTTAGATATTCACTCCCTGGCGCTACGATCATTATGTTATAGAACTGCGTGAATCAGTTACCACTCTATAACAGTATTATCTTCTATTTTCACTCTATTTCAGATGAATGAAAGAACTGGGGACTCTTCGGCTCAATTAAGTGCTTAGTGTGCCCAACTCACTAAACAATACTACATATATGACCTTATTTACCCATGCCTCATATCTATTGTAGTTACGACATGCAATTTTTAGGACTGTTTGGTATATGTGGGTATATATACTAACACACACGCTTGGGTATAATTCAGTTGTTATAACCCCTTAAGAATACTAATACTTTAATTAATATTTTTAATGGGATTTGAGAGAGCCATTTAAGACTCTCCCTCATCAGCCCTTTTACTTGGAGTTAACCCACGATGTCTTCCTGTTCAACATCAACAAGTTTCCATCCAACAGCTTCAAGTTTATCACCAATTGCTTCGCTATAAACTTTACGCTTTACTCCTGCACCATTGTCATAGATCATGACTTCTCTAGTGCCAACAACTCTAGCAGTATTTGAACCATCATCTGATCTGATGACATCATTCAGTGTTAAGACATTCTCAACATGAGCAAAGTCGCCAGTCTCATAAGCCTTCATTACTACAGCCAGACCTTTAGCACCTAACGGTGTAGTAGTATCAAAAATCTTTTTACTACCATCAAGCTTCACCTTATCGATCCACTCTCTTTTAGTACTAAAATTAACTTTTGTCATTTATTTTCTCCTTATAAGTTTAAACAACACGAGCCCTAGACCATCTAGAACCCAAAACGAAACAAAAAAACAAAAAATCAAAAATAACCTAAAAACGTTAGTCATAATCCCCTGTTAAGGGGTACCCATATTATAAAAGGCCACGCACCAAAATGCCACAATTTTTAAAACCTTCATTTTAAGGTTTGCATATTAAATATTTTATGTTTTATATTATACCCATCAGTAATTGGACTTTTTCAATTATCACCCTTGAAGGCCTAACAAGCAAGTAGAGGGTCAGAAGTCGGGTTGCCTCCTCATATAGAGATTTGGTTTGTCCCCGATAACTGATAAAAAGTGCTTTAATATAAGCTTGGGTATGGGAGAATATAACTGGCTCAAATGTGAAATTTAAAGTTAAAGAAAAAAAACTTCTGGTTTTCTCAGGGGTTTACTATATCTAAAAGGAGCTGATATGAAAGAGTATATATTAAAGATAGTATATGATGGTAAAAGTGATGAGATCAGTCATCTTTCAGAACAATTTAGTTGTGGTTTCTCTATTGAAATAAATGGAGAAGATATTCCTATTAGTGATGAAATGGGAAGATACATGCTAGAAAATTTAGACAGTGAAGAATTAGGGGTTTCCTAATCTAAACCCTGGCGGGTTTAGGGTTATATGAGATATTATAAGATAAATAATATAGAGCACACGGTTTTTGACAGCATTGATGAAGTACCTTCTAGTATAAGCTATAAAGAGGATTGGAGGGATGGTCACCTTAGTGATTGGGTATTAGCAGACGATGGAGGTGTTATCCAGGTACTTAGAGAAGGTACTATGATGAAAGCTAAAGGATCTAATAGAAAGCAAGTATATTTAGGGACTTGTACAGGCACTTTCATTATATCCAAGAGAAATAAAATGGACACTTCTAAAAGGAGTGATATTTATAGTCTTGGAGGTAGAGAGAGAAACGAAAGAATTGAAGGTAACGTTAAGTTATCTAGTAGGGAACATAGATTTGTCCAGTATTTGGCTTCAGGAATGGACCATCGCAAGGCGTATCTAAAGGCGTTCCCTACGAATGACCCGCACTATGCAGGATTGCGTGCTGGACAACTTATTAAAACAACAAGGGTAAAGACAGCTATGAAAGAAGAGTTAAAACCAGTATTAGAAGAATTAGGTATAGATGAGACTAGTATTTTAAGGAATATAAATACTATAGCTTTATCTTCCGAAAAGGATGAAACTAGATTAAAAGCTCTGTTTAAACTGTCTGATATTATGGATCTGGAAGATAAGAACAAAACACAGGTGACACAGCTTACTGGGGCAGTTTTTCAAGGCTTTTCTGAGGATAAGCTAGCTGAAGCTGAAAGACCAAAGGAGCTTATTAATGAGTGATAAAATAGAATATAAATATGGACATATCCCAAAGCCAGGAGGAGACAGTACTCTAGCTAAAGAAAAAAGAGATGTCGCAATGGCTAATGTTATGAAGTATTTAAAAGAAGAAGAAGAGATGGATTTATTTAAGGAAAAAATGGGGAGTCTTTTTGGTTCTGGTGCTAAGAAAAGGACTGATACACCTAAAACATCATATAACGAGGAGACTCTTTTAGATAAATCTGAGTACGATAGGTTACCACTAGTGGGGGTGCCTTTAGAAGTACTTGATAAAGAAGTAGCTGTTCCTTTTATTAAACTTTTATCAGGAATGAGTGATGAAGAGTATGCTATGTGGCGTTATAATACTTTCGGTAGAGGTAGGCGCGGAAGAAGAATGTTAAGACCGCCAACTAGAGGTAAATAAAAGGAGATATGCTAATATGGCTATAACGGTATATAATAGGTAGAAGCTCGTAACAGAGGTATGGATGAGCTTGATTTTGAGTTGTTAGGAGGAAATGTTGAACCTCAAAATATTACTCCAGATAGAATACAGGATATATTGACTAAGCTTGATAAGCAAGATCAGTATATGGAGTCTGTTTGGAATCTAGCTCCTGGAGCTCATCATAGTCATTATTTACAACATACAGGACCACTATTTAGATTATTTGATTCCCCTACTTATCTAGAAGGGATGGAGAAAGTTAGATTTTTGCAAGAACAAAGAGAACCGTGGATACGAATGGTTGAGGATTACTTTAAAATGCCTTATTCTGAGATTCAAAAAATGCGAACTGAAGCTGAAAGAACTGGCTATTCTCCTACAGAAGATCAGTCCCCAAAAGCTGGCTCCTTTATAGGAAAAGCTGGTGAAATGATTGGGAAAGGTTTTAGAGCTGCTATGGATGAACCAGTAGATGAAATTGATGCTATGGCAAGAGAGTATGTAATAGATCCAGGTCTTGATATTATAGATAAAGCTTTAGGAGTAGGAAAATATTCGCAAAGAAACCAGTTGGACGATGAAAGGTTTCAATATGATGAACAAGGTAATTGGGTACCAAAGCAAATGGATTTTGAAAATAATAGGAGATAGTTATGGCAAAGCAGAGTGATTTAGTAGAACAGTTAATGAAAACGATGGGTAATGTTGATACAAGAGGGTCTGTAAGTTCACCCTTTGATAAAGCTTTTGCGTTAGAGGATGTAGATTCAAAACCTAAAAAACCTTTATTTCCTATACAAGCAGGTGTAGACTATGAAACAGAGGGTATAACAAAATATAAACCTGATCCTTATGAAGGTGAGGTGATGAAAACAGAAGACCAAGCATACTATAAAATGGGCGAGAAGGCTAAAAAGATTATGGAGAGTTCAGGTATGGGAGAACCTACGTATAGAAAACCTGGTGGTGATATAAGGAAGGAACCTGCATTCCCTCGAGAAGAATCCTATATTCAAACTCCTTTAATTCAAACTCCTTTAAATTATAATTTACCTGAACATTTACGAAACTTACCTAGTTGGCATCCTGAAGTTAAAGCATGGATAGAGAAGAAGGAAAAATTTAGAATGCCAACAGATAATAGGCTGAGAATTAATCGTCCAGTTGATACTGAAGAGGATCAAGAACGTAGGTTAAGAAGGTTAAGACAAATGCAGGAAGAGCAAAATTTAAGACAGCGAGAGCAAATTTTAAGAAGCATAGAAACGGCAGGATATTAAAATGAGTATAAAGAAAAGAGATGTTATTGAGGCTTTAGGACTAGCGTATGGAGCTGCTGCTTCAGGCGCTCTTGTTTCTAAAGCAGTAGGCGAAGTTTATGATTATTTTGATAAAAGAGATTTTAAACCTATACAAGCAGGTGTAGATTATGAAACAGAAGGTATAGATACGTATAAGCCTGGTCAAAGAAGAGAATTTACTGATGATGGTGAAAGGATAAATGCACCTATTATACCTAACAGAAACCCCATATATGGATCATTTGATGATGGAGTTTGGCAAAAAGGTGATCCTGAATCTCCAGGTTGGGACCCTATGCCAACAACAACTGGTCAAACAATATATGATATGACAGAAAGAGGTCCTGAAGGTGAGGTTATACATAGAAAACCTATGCAGGGTCCTCATGGGAGGCCAAATGTTCTTGATGTAGCTCCTGAAGGTGGTATGATTAAAGAAGTTTTAGATTCAGATAAATCAATTATGGAAGAGGGTTCACCTCCTTCGGATGAAGAACTTTTAAAGGTAGTTGGTTATGTATATTTTTAACTTATTTGGGTGCTAATGTTACTGGATATTCATTAAAACCAAAATTTAAAAAAAATCTATAAGAAAAAGGGAGGGCCTCAATATTTTTCAGTTCAAGAGGCTCGAAATATTCAGTTAGGTCAATTAGGACATATGACTACTAACGCATCAAGTGACGCAATAACACCCCCATCTGGGCATGTTTTTGTTGCAATAACAATGCTAAGTAATGGGGCTACATTTGATAGTTCAGGTGGGCTTATAGCTGAAGATCCAGATAGATATATAAATACAGCGCAAGCTTCTTCTGGAGGAGGAGGTACTGGAGGAAAAACAATAACTAGTTCTATTACTTTTCCTGCAGGAGTTACAATCTATGGTAGATGGACTGAAATTGATGTCTCTAGTGGCAGCGAAGGCGTTATAGCCTATATAGGAGTGTAGTTATGGCAAAGAAAAAAGGCGGACCTCAATACTACACTATTCAAGAAGCAGAAAATATTTCTTTAGGTCAATTAGGCTCAATGGCAACAGATAATAGTAGTGATCCTATTGTTGCGCCAACTGGACATGTATTTGTAGCTTTTACTACATTAGACCAAGCTCATTTAACCTTTACATTGGACATAGGCATGCTTGCAGAAGATTCTGATAGATGGGTAAATACCGATGCAGCATCTTCAGGAGGCGGTGGAACTGGAGGAGAAAAGCTAACTCATGCAATATCTTTTCCAGCAGGGATAACAGTTTATGGCAGGTGGACGCAATTGGACGTTCAACAAGGAAATGATGGTCTTATAGCATATATAGGAGTATAAATGTTAGGTTTAAGTTCAAGTTTAACAGGTCCTAAAAAACCTTTGTATGGAAAAGCAAACTCCGCAACAACATTTACATCTAGTAGTAGCGATTATATTTCTTTGTCTAATCATACTGACTTTCAAGTAAAATCTGCGGCTGGAGTAGCTTCTGATTTTTCTGTGTGCGGATGGGTTAAGATCAGGTGGCTCTGACAATATAGAATCAACAACAAATATTGCTCATGACACTTGGTATCATTTTGCTTTTACATATGATGTAAGTGCTACTACAGGTAAAATATATATTGATGGTGTTTTAGATAAGACTGATACTGGTTTACTTGCTCCAGGACAATATACTGGAGATATTCATGTAGGATCATCTAATACAGGTAGTAAATTTGTTTCATCAGTTACAAGTGATATCGCTTTTTGGAAAGGTGTGGTTTTAACAGACAGAGATATCCTTTCTTTAGCTCAAAGAGAGTGTACTCCTTTACAGTTAGAAAGTGATAGCTTAAAAGCGTGGTGGCCTCTTGATGAGGAGAGTGAAACAGGCACTGATAATGTTCTAGATATGTCAGGGAATGGTCATCATGGGACGTCATCAGGTTTGGCAGATTCTGATTTTGATACAACAGATTCACCAACAGGAATTTAATGGCTAATATAAATTCAAGAAATGTAAGTAAGGCAGAAGAGGAGTTGCAATTAGCTCACAAAGACTTAATTGCATTTGGTAAGTTATTTTTACATGAAGATTTTATGAGGAGTGAAACTCCTTTTTTTCATTACGAAGTAGCAGATTCTTTATCTGACTTATCAGTTAGACAGTTAGCAGTTATACTGCCTAGAGGTCACGGTAAAACAGTGTTAACTAAGTGCAATATACTTCATGACTTTTGTTTTGCTGATGAGCCTTTATTTTATGGTTGGGTAGCTGCTTCTAGTAAAATATCAGTACCTAATTTAGATTATATAAAATATCATTTGGAATTTAATGAAAGAATTAAGTATTATTTCGGTGATTTAAAAGGAAGAAAGTGGACAGAAGATGATATTGAGCTTAAAAACAATTGTAAACTTATTTCTAAGTCCAATCTATCTGGTATTAGGGGTGGTGCTAAGCTTCATAAGCGTTATGATCTTATCGTGCTTGATGACTTTGAAGATGAGAATAATACCGTTACACCAGAATCAAGAGCCAAGATTTCTAACCTCGTCACAGCAGTTGTCTTCCCTGCCTTGGAACCGAAGACTGGTAGATTAAGAATTAATGGTACACCAGTACACTATGATGCTTTTATACAAAAGATTTTAATTGGGTATGAAAAAGCCCAAAAAGATAATGAAGAATTTGCCTGGAAGGTGATAACGCATAAAGCTATACAACCTGACGGGACTCCATTGTGGCCTTCTTGGTTTGGAGAGAAGGAGATGGAGAGGAAGAAAAAGTTTTATGCTGATTCTGGTCTATATTTAGTAGAGATCATATAAAGTATTGGGATGGAAAATTTATCAATGATCAAGAAAACGGAATAACATATATACTGCCTGATGGAGACGATCAAAAACCATGTAATATATTTATTGGGGTGGATCCTGCGACTGATTCAGCTAGGCGTAATTCGGATTTCTCTGTTATTATGGCTGTCGCAGTTACAGCTGACAACAATATTTACGTTGTCGACTATGTTAGGAATAGGTCTTTGCCTGTACTTGGGATTCCAGGAACAGATCAAAAAGGAATTGT
>LULN01000480.1_pt1 | contig 16834 bp, 19 predicted proteins | sample 728131 | NCBI WGS metagenome assembly LULN01 (sample SAMN03860288, study PRJNA289734) | marine metagenome | biome: seawater column; feature: ocean; material: water; isolation source: Red Sea water column Station 149 - depth 100m | place: Saudi Arabia: Red Sea | collected 2011-10-15 | depth 100 m
CGACCACCCTCGGCGAGCTCAGGGCCTCCGGCCACGAGCTGAGGACGCTGCGTGCCGAGATGCGCGACAACCTGCTCGCCGCGCTGCGCGAGGGGCGCGACCCGTGGCCGGGGCTGCACGGCTTCGAGGACACCGTGATCCCGCAGCTGGAGCGGGCGCTGATCGCCGGCCACGACATCGTGCTGCTCGGTGAGCGCGGGCAGGGCAAGACCCGCCTGCTGCGCACGATGGTCGGCCTGCTCGACGAGTGGAGCCCGGTGATCACCGGCTCCGAGATCGGCGAGCACCCCTACGAGCCGATCACGGTGCAGTCCCAGCAGGCGGTGGCGGCGTACGGCGACGACCTGCCCATCTCCTGGCGCCACCGCGACGAGCGGTACGCCGAGAAGCTGGCCACGCCCGACACCTCGGTCGCCGACCTCATCGGCGACGTCGACCCGATGAAGGTCGCCGAGGGTCGCTCGCTGGGCGACCTGGAGACGATCCACTTCGGGCTGATCCCGCGCAGCCACCGCGGGATCGTGGCCATCAACGAGCTCCCCGACCTCGCCGAGCGCATCCAGGTCGCGATGCTCAACGTGATGGAGGAGCGCGACATCCAGATCCGCGGCTACGTGCTGCGGCTGCCGCTGGACGTGCTGGTCGTCGCGAGCGCCAACCCCGAGGACTACACCAACCGCGGGCGCATCATCACCCCGCTCAAGGACCGCTTCGGCGCCGAGATCCGCACCCACTACCCGACCGAGCTCGAGGACGAGGTGGCGGTGATCCGCCAGGAGGCCGACCTGGTCGCCGACGTCCCGCCCCACCTGCTGGAGATCCTGGCGCGCTTCACCCGTCACCTGCGCGACTCCAGCGCCGTCGACCAGCGCTCGGGGGTCTCGGCCCGGTTCGCCATCGCCGGTGCGGAGACGATCGCCGCCGCCGCGCTGCACCGGGCCACGGTCCAGGGCGAGCCGCAGGCGGTGGCCCGGGTCGTCGACCTCGAGACTGCCGTGGACGTGCTCGGCGGCAAGATCGAGTTCGAGTCCGGCGAGGAGGGCCGCGAGGCCGAGGTGCTCACCCACCTGCTCCGCACCGCCGTCGCCGAGACCGTGCGTGACCGGTTCCGCGGCCTCGACCTCGGGCTGCTCGTCGACGCGCTCGAGGCGGGGCAGATGGTCACCACCGGCGAGCAGGTCACCGCGCTGGACTTCCTGGCCGGCCTGCCGCGCCTGGGGGAGTCCGACCTCTACGACCAGGTCTGCGAGCGGCTGGGCGCCCCCGACGACGGCCAGCGGGCAGGCGCGATCGAGCTGGCGCTGGAGGGGCTCTACCTCGCCCGGAAGGTCAGCAAGGAGTCCGGTCGCGGCGAGACGGTCTACGGCTGAGCCATGGCTGACGTCTGGTCCCAGCGCCGCGCCTCCCGCTACGGCCGCTACGACGGCGGGCGGGATCCGCTCGCGCCACCGGTCGACCTGTCGGAGGCGTTGGACGCGATCGGCGAGGATGTCATGGCCGGCTACAGCCCCGAGCGCGCGCTGCGGGAGTTCCTGCGGCGCGGCGGGCAGGACCAGCAGGGGCTCGACGACCTGGCGCGCCGGGTGGCCGAGCGCCGTCGCGAGCTGCTGAAGCGGCACAACCTCGACGGCACCCTCGAGGAGGTCCGCGAGCTGCTGGACCGCGCCGTGCTCGAGGAGCGCAAGCAGCTGGCCCGCGACGCGATGATGGACGACGGCGACCGGGCGCTGCGGGAGATGACGCTCGACAGCCTGTCGCCCAACCCGGCCGCCGCGGTGAGCGAGCTGTCGTCCTACGACTGGCAGAGCAGCCAGGCCCGCGAGGCCTTCGAGCAGATCAAGGACCTGCTCGGTCGCGAGCTGCTGGACCAGCGCTTCCAGGGCATGAAGCAGGCCCTGGAGAACGCCACGGACGAGGACCGTGCGGCGATCGACGAGATGCTCAGCGACCTCAACGAGCTGCTGGAGAAGCGTCAGCGCGGCGAGGACACGCAGGAGGACTTCGAGGAGTTCATGCGCAAGCACGGGGACCAGTTCCCCGAGGAGCCCCAGGACCTCGACGAGCTGCTTGACGCGATGGCCGCCCGTGCCGCCGCCGCGCAGCGGATGCTGAACTCGATGAGCCCCGAGCAGCGCCAGCAGCTGATGGAGCTCTCCGCCCAGGCCTTCGGGTCCCCGGCGCTGATGGAGTCCCTGGCCCGCCTCGACGGCAACCTGCAGGCGCTGCGTCCGGGCGAGGACTGGTACGGCTCGGAGCAGATGAACGGTCAAAAGGGCCTCGGCCTCGGCGACGGCACGGGGGTCTTCCAGGACCTCGCCGAGCTCGACGCGCTGTCCGAGCAGCTCTCCCAGTCCTACGGCGGCGCCCGGATGGACGACCTCGACCTCGACGCGCTCTCGCGCCAGCTGGGTGAGGAGGCGGCGGTCGACGCCCGCACGCTGCAGCGTCTCGAGCAGGCCCTGCGCGAGCACGGCACCCTCCAGCGCGGCTCCGACGGTCAGCTCCGCCTGACCCCGCAGGCGATGCGCCAGCTCGGCAAGTCCCTCCTGCGCGACGCCGCGGAGCGGCTCTCGGGCCGACAGGGTCAGCGGGAGTCACGCCGTGCCGGAGCGTCCGGCGAGCGCTCCGGTGCCACCCGGGCCTGGGCGTTCGGCGACACCGAGCCCTGGGACGTCACCCGCACCCTCACCAACGCGATCGTCCGCGAGGCCGGCGAGGGGCGCTTCACCGATGGTCGAGCAGCGAGCGCAAGCGAGCGGGGGTCGAGACCCCGTGTCCGCCTGACGATCGACGACGTCGAGGTCCAGGAGACCGAGGAGCGCACCCAGGCCGCCGTGGCCCTGCTCGTGGACACCTCGTTCTCGATGGCCATGGACGGCCGCTGGGTGCCGATGAAGCGCACCGCGCTGGCGCTGCACACCCTCATCCGGTCCCGCTTCCGCGGCGACCACCTGCAGCTGATCGCCTTCGGCCGGCACGCCCAGCGCATGGAGATCGAGGAGCTGACGGCCCTCGACGCGATGTACGACAAGGGCACCAACCTCCACCACGGCCTGCTGCTGGCCAACCGGCACTTCCGCAAGCACCCCAACGCCCAGCCGGTGCTGCTGGTCGTCACCGATGGCGAGCCGACCAGCCACCTCGAGCCCGACGGCGAGGTCTTCTTCTCCTACCCGCCGCACCCGTTGACGATCGCCTACGCCGTCCGCGAGCTCGACAACGCACGTCGCCTCGGTGCGCAGACCACGTTCTTCCGGCTGGGGGAGGACCCCGGCCTGGCGCGCTTCATCGGCTCGATGGCCTCGCGGGTCGAGGGCAGGGTCGTCGCTCCCGAGCTCGACGACCTGGGCGCTGCGGTCGTGGGCTCCTACCTCGGCGACCGATCGGGCTTCGCGCGCTCGTCGATGGGCGGCGGCTACTCCGACTGGTTCGGCGGACGCGGCTTCTGGGTCGGCGGCTGAGGGCCTGACATCCCCGTCCCCGGTCTGCGCCGGGGTCCTCCCCCCGGGTTGTTGCTGAGACGTCTCTCGGGCAACAGGACGTCCACAACCGGAACCAGTTCGCCCACGTCGCCACCACAACGTCACGCTGAACCCGGTCAAGGTCCACGACCCGCTGTTCGTCGGCGCGGACCCGAACGTCACCTGCCCGGCCGGTGCGCTGGCCCGGGTGCGTGGGTGACCTGCTCGTCGAAGACCTACACGCTGACCCAGGCCGACGTCGATGCAGGCACGGTCGACAACACCGCGACCGCCACCGGCACCGCGCCGGACGGCTCGAAGGTCACCGACCCCGACTCCACGTCCCCCCCGGTGGTCGCGGCGCCGGCGATCAAGCTGACCGAGACCGCCTCGACGATCGACGACAACGACGGCAACGGCCACGACGCGGCCTCGACCAGCACCCCGGTCGTCCCGGTGAAGGCCGACCTGGTCGTCACCAAGACGGTGGACAAGAAGAAGCCGTACGCCGGGGAGACCGTCACCTACACCGTGACCGTCACCAACGAGGGCGGCCGGACGGCGGAGAACGTGACGCTCGTCGACACCCTGCCCGACGGCGTCCCCTTCGTCTCCGCGGCCCCGGGCGCCTGCCTGACCCGCTCTACCAGCTCGGCCGTCCGAGGGCTCCCTCCCTCGGGCGGCCGAGTGCTGTGCGGAGGTCCTCCACTCCCTCGACGATGCGCGGGCCGGGGCGCGCCCAGTGCGCGTTCGCGTCCACGGCGTACGTCGGCACCCCGGGCGGCAGGACCCCCGCCGCCAGCAGCGCCCGTTCCTGCGCCCGGGCCCCCTCACGGTCGAAGCCGCAGGGGGCCACCACCACGAGGTCGGGGCGCGCCGCGGCCACCTCGTCCCACGTGGTCCGCACCGACCGCTGCTCCCGGCCCACCGCTCGGCCGATCGCGCGCACCGAGTCCGCGATCTCCGCGATCGTGTGCGGGTCGAAGGAGAGGACCTCGGCCCGGCACCCCAGGTGGGCCAGCGCGTCCTCGACCGTGTCGACGTCGATGGCGCACACGGCGCAGAGGTCCTGGGTGAGGACGAGGTCCGGGTCGAGGTCGGACAGCGCCCCGGCGTCGAGGGTGTAGAGGTCCTCCCCGGCCGCCGTCGCGGCGGTGACCCACGCATCGATGCCGGCCGGGTCGAGGCCCTCGGGCATGGCCGTCCCGGACACCACCCGTCGGCCACGCGCCTCGGCGGGGAAGTCGCACTCGAACGTCACGCCGACGACGTCCTCGCCGACGCCGAGGGCGAAGAGGATCTCGGTGGTCGAGGGCAGCAGGGACACGATGCGCACGCGGCCACGGTAAGGGCGTCACCTAGGGTCGGCGCGTGGAGGACCCGACGACGACCCTGCTGCTCCTCCTGGCCCTCGCCGGCCTCACGGCCGGCTTCGTGGACGCGGTGGCCGGGGGCGGCGGGCTCATCCAGCTCCCCGCGCTGCTGCTGGGTCTCCCGCAGGCCGCGCCGGTGCAGGTGCTGGCCACCAACAAGCTGGCCTCCATCTGCGGCACCACCGTCAGCTCGGCCACCTACTTCCGGCGCGTCCGTCCGGACCCACGCACCTTCCTGCCGCTGATGGGGCTGGCGTTCGTCGGATCGGCCCTCGGCGCCGCCGTCGCCTCGCACGTGCCCCGCTCGGCCTTCGAGCCGATCGTGCTGGTGGCGCTGGTGCTCGTCGGCGGGTACGTCGCGTTCCGGCCCAACCTCGGCGGTGCGACCGTGCTGCGCTTCGCCGGGCACCGGCACACCGCGGCTGCGCTCGCCGTCGGTCTGGTCGTCGGCTTCTACGACGGCGTGCTGGGCCCGGGCACCGGGTCGTTCTTCGTCGTCGCCCTCGTGGCCCTGCTGGGCTACGGGTTCCTCGAGGCCTCGGCCAAGGCGCGGATGGCCAACTGGGCCACCAACCTCGCGGCCCTCGTCGTGTTCGTCCCCCAGGGCGCGGTGCTGTGGAAGGTCGGGCTGCTCATGGGGGCGGCCAACCTCGTGGGCGGGTACGTCGGTGCGCGCACCGCCGTCGCCAGAGGCTCGGGCTTCGTGAGGGTCTTCTTCCTCGTCGTCGTCGGCGCCTTCGTCGTGCGGATCGGCGGAGAGGTCGCGGGCTGGTGGTGAGCCGATGGTCGAGCCGGTCGTGACCTACCGGGTGCCCGGACGCTCGGCGGAGGCCGAGATCGAGGTGAAGCGCTCGCGCTTCCGGTGCACCCTGGAGCGGGTCGAGGACGAGGCGGCGGCGCGGGCCTTGGTCGAGCGCCTGCGCCGCGAGCACTGGGACGCCCGGCACCACTGCTCCGCCTGCGTCGTGGGCCCGCCGCCCGTGCGCGCCGCCGTCGCGCGAGCCGGGCTGCTCGAGCGCCGGCTGCGCAGCGAGGTCGAGGTCGACCTCGACCACGCCGAGGCCGGCCGGGTCGAGACGGAGCTGAGGTCACGCGGCGTGGACGTGCTCGAGACGGCGTACGGGGCGAGGGTGCGGGTGCTGCTCGGGGTGGACCCGGCGCAGGTCGCGCGGACCGAGGGACTGCTGGCCGAGCTCACCTCCGGCGCTGCCCGCCCGGTGGTGGTCGGGCAGCGGTGGGTGGACGGCTCACCAGCAGCCGGGTGAGCGACGGCGCCGGGACTCCCAGACCGTGCAGGGCTTGGTCGAGTCCAGACGGCCCACCCCCGCACAGGTCGGTGGCCGGTCGGGCTCGCGGAGCTCGTCGGTGTGGATGTCGCGCTCGAGGTGCTCGCGCCGTAGGCGGTAGCCGTTGCTGAAGACCTCGCAGTCGCAGAAGCCGCCCGCGGCCTGCATGCGCGACTCGAGCGCGGTGGCCCGGGGCGACCGGAGCTCGCGGAAGCGACCGGCCCACCGCAGGGTCTCGTCGCACCCGTGCTCGTCGAGCATCCTGGCGATGTAGCAGAGCACGCACTCCGCCGGGTGCGGCGCCATCACCTCCGCCACCACGCGCTGGAGGTACTCCTCCGCGTCCCTGACCACCTGTCGGGCTGCCCCCGCGCCCTCCATGCCAGCCGAGTCCATCCCTGCTCCTCCCGATCGGACTTCCGTGGGCCCTTCCTACGGCCAGGCACCGACAGTCCGCTCCGTCCCGGACCGGGCTTGTGGAGAACTACGCTGCGGCCATGAGCATCCCGGTCGACCTCCACTCGATCCCCGACCAGCTGAGGCGGTTCGCGGCGGCGTACTTGCTCACGACGTCGGGTGAGAGGGTCAAGGCCGTGGCCGTCGGGGTCGCGCCCGAGGGGGAGGCGCTGCGGATCACGACTCCTGGGCGCGGGTCGCTGGCCAACGCGGCCGCCCACCCGGGCGCCACGCTGATGTGGCCGCCCACGCAGGCGACCGAGCCGGCGGGCTTCACGCTGCTCGTCGACGGCACCGCCGCAGTCGACGGCGACGACCTACTGCTCAGCCCGACGTGGGCGGTGCTGCACAAGCCGGCCGGCTCCGACCACGGCCCGGCGGTGGCCGGCGGCTGCGGCTGAGCCGACACCGGGGTGCTCCAGCCGGCGCCTTAGGGTCGAGGCGTGAGCATCCCCACCACGGCCGACGAGATCACCACGCTGCGGGCGTTCCTCGACCATGTGCACGAGGATCCAGCGCAGCGACACCGGGCCCCCGCGCCGCTCACGAGCGGCCAGCACGTCCAGGCCCTCCCCGCGGGCGAGCGCCTCGTCGACCAGTCGGTCCGAGGTCGCGATGGCCTCGCGGGATCTGGGCCGACGTCGACTGGGAGGCCGACGAGGACTGGGACTGGCACAGCGCCGTCGACGACAGCCCCGACCAGCTCCGCACCTGGCTGGACGAGGCCATCGCGACCTCGGACCGACTGGTCGACGAGGCGCTCGCCCGCGGGGAGGGCCTCGACGTGCTGGCTGCGCGGGAGCGGCGCGGCGGCCCGGTGTCGCTGCGGTGGATCTTGGTGCACATGGTCGAGGAGTACGCCCGGCACTGCGGCCACGCCGACCTGATCCGCGAGTCGATCGACGGCGCCACCGACCTCTGACCGGACCCCCTCGCCCGCGAGCCGGCGTATTGATACGCCGGTTCGACCTGCTGTGCCTGCCGAGCCGGTGCTCCGGGTCGGTCCGGTCAGTCGAGCGTGAAGCCGGGCAGGTGGTCGAGCAGCATCTGCCGGAACGGTGCCTCGGCCTCGAGCTGGGAGAGGATGCCGAGGCCGCCGAGCCAGGTGCGGTGGATCAGCAGGTACGACGGCGGCAGGTTGAGCTTGAGCCCGACCGTGTAGGCGGGGTCCCGGGGGTCGTTGATCTTCGCGAAGACCCCGCGCATCCACTCGCGGGAGAACCGGAAGGTCTCGGTCGTGGCGGGCTGGACGAAGGGCAGCAGGTAGTCGCGCACCAGCTCGGGCTCGACCCGGATCCGGTCCTTGATGAACCCCTCCTCCCGCAGCGCGTCGACGAGGTCCTCCCCGGAGCGGGTGGCGGCGATCGAGAGCAACCGTCCCATCGCCGGCGGGAAGCCGCCGTCGAGCCGGGCGACCGCGCCGAAGTCGAGCACGCCCAGGCGTGCGGGACCGCCGTCGACGCCGGGGACGACCCGGAAGTTGCCGGGGTGCGGGTCCGCGTGGAGGAGACCGGTGCGCGCGGGCGCGGCGACGAGGAACCGGGTGAACAGCCGTCCGAAGTGGTCGCGCTCGGCCCGCGTGCCCTCGGCGATCACCGTCGCCAGGGACGAGGTGGACTCCAGCCACTCGGTGACCAGCACGGTCGGTCCGGTGGCGAGTGCGTCGGGCACGACGATCTCGTCGTCGCCCTCGAAGGCGTCGTGGAAGGTGCGCTGGCTGGCGGCCTCGAGCTCGTAGTCGAGCTCCTCGACGACGCGCTGCTGCAGCTCGGCGACCAGCGGCTTGACGTCGATGCCCGGGATCAGCGGGGCGACGGTGCGCCCGAGCCGGGTGAGCTGGCGCAGGTCGGCCTGGAGCGCGTCACCGGCGCCCGGGTACTGCACCTTCACCGCGACCTCGTGCTCGGCGCCGTCGTCGGTGCGCCAGCGCCCGCGGTGCACCTGGCCGATCGACGCCGCCGCCGTGGGGCCGCCGTCGAGCCAGACCAGCCGCTGCTGCCAGTCCTCGCCCAGGTCGCGGGCGAGCACCTCGCGCACGGTCGAGGTCGGCATCGGGGGAGCGGCGTCCTGCAGCTTCGTCAGCTGCTCGCGGTAGGGCCCCGCCAGCTCGTCGGGCAGCGCGGCCTCGAGCACCGAGAGCGCCTGGCCGAACTTCATCGCCCCGCCCTTGAGCTCGCCCAGGGTGCGGAAGACCTGCTCGGCGGTGCGCTGCTGGATCTCGGTCATCACCGCCTCGGCGGGCTTGCCGCCGAGCCGCTTGCCCAACCCGACGGCCTGGCGTCCGGCGTACCCCAGCGGCAGCCCAGCCAGCCGCGCGGTGCGCGCCATCGCCTTGCGGGGCATCTCGGTCACGACCACATCATCTCCGACCGCCCAAGACCGCTGCGGGTGACGCGGCACCGTGGGACGTCATGCGTCCCGCGGCGACGGTGCTCCCGTCCGCATGACGTCCCGGCGGCCCGAGGTCAGGCGGGGAAGGCGACGCCGGTGTTGGCGTGGCAGCGGTAGCCGAAGGGGTTCTTGTGGAGGTACTGCTGGTGGGCGTCCTCGGCGTAGTAGTACGGCGTGTCCTCGGCCGAGCGGATCTCGGTGGTGATCGAGCCCAGGCCGCGGCGGGCCAGCTCCGCGCCGTACACCTCGGTCAGCTCGCGGGCGGTGGCCTCCTGGTCGGGCGTGGTCCAGTAGATCGCCGAGCGGTACTGCGTGCCGACGTCGTTGCCCTGCCGCATGCCCTGCGTGGGGTCGTGGACCTCGAAGAAGCGCTTCACCAGGTCGGCGTAGGACACGACGGTGGGGTCGAAGACGACGCGGACGGCCTCGGTGTGGTTGGTCCGGCCCGAGCACACCTCCTCGTACGACGGGTGGGGGGTGTCCCCGCCGGCGTACCCGACCGACGTCGACCACACGCCGGGCACCTGCCAGTAGACCTCCTCGGCGCCCCAGAAGCAGCCGAGGCCGAAGATCGCGACCTCGTGGCCGGCGGGGGCGGTGTCGGTGACCAGCGGCGCGTCGAGCACGGCGTGCCGCTCCGAGAGGTGCCAGGGGCGCTCGCTGCGGCCCGGCAGCGTCTGCTCGGGGGCGACGAGGGCGGTCTGCTTGCGGCCGAGGAACACGGGCGTCTCCTTGCGACGGTGGGAGGAGGGACGGGTGTGACGCGTGGTGCGCGAGGGCCGGTGTGAGGCCCTCCACGTTTGCAACAACGCTGCTCCGAGCATGTTCCCCGGGTCCAAGAAAACGCGCCGGACCCCGCGTCCGACGTGCCACGAGGCCGCTCGGGAGGCTCGATCGTGGGGATGTTCCGTCGTCGGGCACCGGCGCGCCCCGGGTCGCGGCGTCCTGGTGGGGGCCCCGTACCGCCACCAGCTCGCCATCCGGGTCGTCGACGGCCCCGGTGCCGCGGCCGCGCTGGGCCACCTCGCCGACCACGTCCGCAGCACCTACGCGGTCGCCCCGGGGCCGGTCACGCCGCTGGTCCACTGGGTGCACGAGGGGCTGTGGCGGCCCGCCTCCCTCACGCGCGGCCAGGAGGCTCCCCTGGCGCGTGCCGAGGACCAGCCCACCGGCCACCTGGTGGACCCCGGCCGGCTCCACCCCGAGGTCGCCGCAGCGCTCGGGATCTGACACGCTCGGTCGGTGAGCGAGCACCCTGACTGGTCCGACGCCGGCTTCGAGACCCGGGCGATCCACGCGGGCTACGAGCCCGACCCCAGCACCGGCGCGGTCATCCCGCCGATCTACGCGACCTCCACCTACAAGCAGGACGGCGTCGGCGGCCTGCGCGGGGGCTATGAGTACTCCCGCTCGGCCAACCCCACCCGCACCGCCCTGGAGGGTGCGCTCGCGGCGGTCGAGGGCGGCACCCACGGCTTCGCGTTCGCCAGCGGCCTGGCCGCCGAGGACACCCTCGTGCGGGCCCTGTGCGGCCCCGGCCAGCACGCCGTCATCCCCGACGACGCGTACGGCGGCACCTTCCGCCTCTTCGACAAGGTCGAGCAGGTCTGGGGCCTGGTCCACAGCCCCGCGGCCGTCTCCGACGTCGACGCGGTCCGCGCGGCGATCCGCCCCGGCGAGACCCGGCTGGTCTGGGTCGAGACGCCGACCAACCCGCTCCTCGGCATCGGCGACATCGAGGCGCTCGCCGCCGTCGCCCACGACGCGGGCGCACTGCTGGTCGTGGACAACACCTTCGCGTCGCCGTACCTCCAGCAGCCGCTGGCCCTCGGCGCCGACGTCGTCGTCCACTCCACCACCAAGTACGTCGGTGGGCACTCCGACGTGGTGGGCGGCGCCCTCGTGGTGCGCGACGACGCCCTCGCGGACCGGATCCGCTTCCACCAGAACGCCATGGGCGCGGTGGCCGGCCCGTTCGACGCCTGGCTGACCTTGCGCGGGCTCAAGACCCTCGCGGTGCGGATGGACCGCCACTGCGACAACGCCGAGCGGATCGTGGCCCACCTGCTCGAGCACCCGGCCGTGGAGCAGGTCATCTACCCGGGGCTGCCCGACCACCCCGGCCACGAGGTGGCCGCGCGCCAGATGAAGCGCTTCGGCGGCATGGTCTCCTTCCGCGTCAAGGGCGGCGAGGCCGCGGCGCTGGCCGTCTGCGAGCGCACCCACGTCTTCACCCTGGGGGAGTCCCTGGGTGGCGTGGAGTCGCTCATCGAGCACCCCGGCCGGATGACGCACGCCAGCGTGGCCGGCACCGACCTGGAGGTCCCCGCCGACCTGGTCCGGCTCAGCGTCGGCATCGAGTCGGTCGAGGACCTGGTGGCCGACCTCGACCAGGCGCTGTCCTCGGCCCTGTCGCGCTGAGGTCGTCGGCGCGGTGATCTAGGTTGAGGCGATGAGCGACGAGCAGCCGCCCCCCGGGAGGTCCCAGGCGACCGACGGCTCCGGGACCCCGGACGTCGGCCCCGTCGAGCAGACCCGCCTCGGCGAGCGCCGTCGCCTGCGGCGCGAGCGCTCCCAGTCCGAGGCGGAGAGCCTCGCGCAGCGGCTCTTCTCCCAGTGGTCGGCGCTGCGTGACGAGCGCGAGCGCCAGCTCGCGCCGCCGCCGCAGCTGGTCGCGGCCGGCTCCGTGACCCGCGCGCCGGTGCCGGTCGGCTACGACCTCGCCGCGGCGTGGGCGTGGCGCTTCCTGGTCATCGTCGCGGCGCTGGCCGTCGTCGGGTGGGTGCTGGGCTACCTCATCGTCATCGTGGTCCCGGTCGTGGTGTCGTTGTTGATCACCGCGCTCGCGGTGCCGCTGGTGGACCGGCTGGCCGGTTGGGGCGTGCCCCGCGGGCTGGCCGCGCTGCTCACCGTCGCGGCGGGCATCGCCGCTGTGGTCGCGCTGCTGACCTTCGTGGGGCAGCAGGTGGCCGGCGGCGCCAGCGACCTCGCCGACTCCACCGTGGCCGGGCTCGGGGAGATCCGGCAGTGGCTCCAGGAGGGGCCGCTGCACGCCACCGACAGCCAGATCGACGGCTACATCGACCAGGCCCAGCGGGCGATCGCCGAGCGCTCCGACGAGGGCGAGATCCTCACCCGCATCACCGAGCTGGGCACGACGTTGACCCACGTCTTCGCGGGCTTCTTCATCGTGCTCTTCGCGACCTACTTCTTCATGGCCGACGGGGCGCGGATCTGGTCGTGGCTGGTGCGGCTCGCGCCGCGCACCGCCCGCGCCCGCGTCGACTCCTCGGGCCGCGTCGCCTGGATCTCGCTGCGCCAGTTCGTGCGGGCCACGGTGATCGTGGCGCTCGTGGACGCCATCGGCATCTCGATCTGGGCCGCCGTGATGGGGCTGCCGTTCGTCGCCGCCATCGGGGTGCTGGTCTTCCTCGGCGCCTTCGTGCCGATGGTCGGTGCCACGGTCGCCGGCACGGTGGCGATCCTGGTGGCGCTGGTCGACCAGGGTCCCTGGGCGGCGCTGCTGATGCTGATCGGCGTCATCGTGGTCCAGCAGCTCGAGGGCCACGTGCTGCAGCCGTTCCTGATGGGCCGCTGGGTCTCGGTGCACCCGCTCGGGGTGATCGTCGCGATCGCGGTCGGCGTGCTGGTCGCCGGCATCGTCGGTGCGCTGGTGGCCGTCCCGCTCGCGGCCGCGGTCAACGCCGTGGGGCTGCACCTCGCGGCGTACACCGACCCCGGCGACGACCCCGTCGAGGAGCTCGAGGAGGACTACGCCGAGACCGGGCGAGCGCCCGCGACCCCCGACCCCGACGGGCCCGGCCGCGACGACCCCGACGGCCCCGGAGCGTCCGCATGAGCCAGGTCGCTCCTTCAAGGCGCGCGGCGCCTACGTGCGGCTCTCGCGGCTCAGCGAGGCCGAGCGCGCCCGCGGCGTCGTCGCCGCCAGCGCCGGCAACCACGCCCAGGGCGTCGCACTGGCCGCGCAGCTCGTCGGCACCCGCGCCACGGTCTTCATGCCCGAGGGGGCGCCGATCCCCAAGGAGCGCGCCACCCGGGGGTACGGCGCCGAGGTGGTCTTCACCGGCACCTACCTCGAGGACGCCCTGGTCGCCGCGCGTGAGTTCTCCGAGCGCACCGGGGCGGTCTTCATCCACCCCTTCGACCACGAGGACGTGATCGCCGGTCAGGGCACCGTGGGGCTGGAGATCCTCGAGCAGCTGCCGCAGGCGGCCAGCGTGGTGGTGCCGACCGGGGGCGGGGGGCTGCTGGCCGGGGTCGCCCTGGCGGTGAAGTCAGTGCGGCCCGACGTACGCGTCGTCGGGGTGCAGGCCAAGGACGCCGCGGCCTACCCCGGCTCGCTCGAGGCCGGGCGCCCGACCCCGCTGGAGCAGATGCGCACGATGGCCGACGGCATCGCGGTCGGACGGCCCGGCGACCTGACGTTCGCCGCGGTGCGCGACCACGTCGACGACGTCGTCACCGTCTCCGAGGACTCCCTGGCCCGCGCGGTGCTGGCGCTGGCCGAGCGGGCGAAGCTGGTCTCGGAGCCGGCGGGTGCGGCCGCGGTGGCTGCCCTGCTCGACGACCCCGCGCGCTTCCCGACCCCCTGCGTGGCCGTCGTCTCCGGCGGCAACATCGACCCGCTGCTGCTGGGCAAGGTGATCCGGCACGGCATGGCGGCCGCCGGCCGCTACCTCAACCTGCACGTCACCATCCCCGACGTGCCCGGTGGCCTGGCCAAGCTGCTGACCGTGGTGGGCGACTCCGGGGCCAACGTCCTGGAGGTCGCCCACGAGCGGATCTCCCCGCTGCTCTCGGTCGACGAGGTCGACGTGATGCTGCAGCTGGAGACCCGCGGGTCGACGCACTCCGACACGGTGCTCTCGGCGCTTCGGGCGCAGGGCTACCGGGTGGCGGAGTAGGGCCTGTCCCACCACCCGGTGGTGGAACAGGCCGGCGGCCCTCAGCCGGTGTAGGGCTCGGCGTCGAGGATGATGACCTCGAGCGTCTTGCCGTTGGGCGCCTCGTAGGAGACGGTGTCGCCCTTCGACGCGCCGTTGATCGCGGCGCCCAGCGGCGACTGGGGGGAGTAGACGGTGAGGCCGTCGGGCTCGATCTCCCGGGCGCCGAGCAGGAAGGTCTCGGCTTCGTCGTCGTCATCGCCCACGAACTTGTAGGTGACCTTCATGCCGGGCTCGACGATGCCGTCGTCGGGCGGGGTCTCGCCGACCTCGGCGCGGCGCAGCATGTCCTCGAGCTGGCGGATGCGTCCCTCGATGCGGCCCTGCTCCTCGCGGGCGGCGTGGTAGCCGCCGTTCTCCTTCAGGTCGCCCTCGTCGCGAGCGGCGCTGATGCGCTCGATGACCTCCTGGCGCACGGGGCCCTTGAGGTCCTCCAGCTCGGCGACGAGCTTGTCGTGGGCCGCCTGGGTGAGCCAGATCTTCTCCTGCTGCGGGGACTGCGTCATCGGGTTACTCCTGCCGTGGAGCCGCGGGACCCCGCCCCGCGCTGTCGCGGTGCGGCCCGCCGGCCCGTCTCGTCACTTCTCGTCACTGTCGGGTGCGAACTGTCTCGACCGCCTCCGGTCGGCTGCGAATGGCCGTACGACGGAGGTCGCGGGCCGTTTCGCGAAGCAGCCCTGCGGGACGGTCGATCTCGCCACTGTAGCAACGAGACCCGCCTGACGCAGGTCGTTGCTCACACCCTCCCGGGTGGGGTCAGCGGGGCCGCTTCTGCCCGTCGGCGGTGCAGCCGACCTTCTCCACGGCCGTGGCCCGGCGCTCGGTCCGGATCGGGACGCTGATCCGACCGGAGTCCTCGGGCGTGAAGACGGCCTCCCCGACCGCGCTCTTGTCCTCGGCCAGCGCACGCAGCACGCACTGCACGTCGCTGGCCCGGTCGCTGAGCTGGACCTGCACGTCGGCCACGACCTCGTGCTCGTCGGTCACGGTGAACCCGACGAGCTCCGAGCGGGCCTCGGGGGTGGCGTGGGTCCACGCCGCCCAGGCGACCAGCAGCCCGGAGACGACCGCGAGCACGACGGTCGCGATGACGGCCGCGCGACGCCGCCAGGGCGCGGGAGCGCCGTACCGCTGCGCCATGAGGTCCTGCGAAGTCACCCCCCGATGGTCCCATCCTCGCCGCAGGGCGTCGCGGGGGCCCTCCTACGATGGAGGGCATGTCGCAGGAGCCCCAGGACAGGCCGTACGCCGGTCTGCGTCTGATGCACGTCCACGCCCACCCCGACGACGAGTCGAGCAAGGGCGCCGCCTCGACCGCCCGCTACGTCAGCGAGGGCGCCGAGGTGCACGTGGTGACCTGCACCGGCGGTGAGCGCGGGGCGATCCTCAACCCGAAGATGGACCGTCCCGAGATCCTCGCCAACATCACCGAGGTGCGCCGCCAGGAGATGGAGCGGGCCCGCGACATCCTCGGTATCACCCAGCACTGGCTCGGCTTCGTCGACTCGGGCTGGCCCGACGGTGACCCGAAGCCCCCGCTCCCCGAGGGCTGCTTCGGGCTGGCCCCGCTCGAGGAGTCCGTCGAGGCGCTGGTGCGGATCGTCCGGGCCGTGCGGCCGCACGTCATGACGACGTACGACGAGCGCGGCGGCTACCCCCACCCCGACCACATCCGCTGCCACGAGGTGTCGGTCGCCGCCTTCGAGGCCGCCGGCGACCCCGAGCGGTTCCCCGACGCCGGCGAGCCGTGGCAGCCGCTGAAGCTCTACTACCACCACTCCTTCAACCGCCCGCGGATGCAGGCGCTGCACGACGCGATGCAGCAGCACGGCCTGGAGTCCCCGTGGGAGGAGCGGCTCAAGGACTGGAAGCCCGAGCCGGAGTGGGACGCCCGCATCACCACGCGCGTCGTCTGCGACCGCTGGTTCGGCGTCCGTGACCAGGCGCTGCTGGCCCACGCGACGCAGATCGACCCCGACGGCTTCTGGTTCGCGATCCCGCGCGAGCTGCAGGCCGAGGTGTGGCCGACCGAGGACTACGAGCTCGTCACCACCCACGTGGAGGCGCCCACCCCGGAGGACGACCTGTTCGCGGGGCTGATGGACCACCCCGACGCCGTCGGTGGGAGGATCTGAGCATGCTGCTCGACGTCGTGCACACCGTCCTCCCGCTCCTCGCGCCCCTCGTGGACGAGGTCCCGGAGGCCGAGGACGTCAAGGCGGGGTCGATCGCCTTCCTGCTGTTCATCCTCGGCCTCGTCGCCGTCGCGTTGCTCGGCTGGAGCCTGGTGCGCCAGCTGCGCAAGGTCGAGGACGCGCGCAAGCGCGGGGTCTACGGCGACGAGCCCGAGACCGCCGACCAGAGCCAGGACGCCGCGCGCCCCACCGACTGATCCGGGCCGACCCGGGCCGACCCCGCGCTCAGTAGCGGGGAGGGGGCCGGTCAGCCCTGGGCGTCGCCGGACTCCGCGGCCTGGGCGGCCACCTGGGCGCGGACGTCCTCCATGTCCAGGCCCTTGACCGCCCCGATGAGCTGGTCGAGCCCGGCCGGGGGCAGGGCGCCGGGCTGGGCGAAGACCAGGATGCCCTCGCGGAAGGCCATCAGCGTGGGGATCGAGGAGATGCCCGCGGCCGAGGAGAGCTCCTGCTGCTCCTCGGTGTTGACCGACCCGAAGGTGATGTCGGGGTGCGCCTCGCTGGCGGCCTCGTAGGTCGGGGCGAACTGGCGGCACGGCCCGCACCAGCTGGCCCAGAAGTCGACGAACAGGATGTCGTCGTCCTTGACGTGGGACTCGAAGTTCTCGGCGGTCAGCTCGATCGTGGCCATGACCCCACCGTAGCCCGGTCCTGCGCGCCCGGCCCGCCGGCCGTCAGTCGTCGTCGTCGTCCTCGTCGTCGTCGTCC
>LULN01000111.1_pt1 | contig 16817 bp, 18 predicted proteins | sample 728131 | NCBI WGS metagenome assembly LULN01 (sample SAMN03860288, study PRJNA289734) | marine metagenome | biome: seawater column; feature: ocean; material: water; isolation source: Red Sea water column Station 149 - depth 100m | place: Saudi Arabia: Red Sea | collected 2011-10-15 | depth 100 m
CTCATAAGCAGGTTGCATAGAATTTAACTGGTTTTCAAAGTCCAGTTCCTTCTGTTTAAACTCACCTATTTTCTGATCATATCGACGCTTTAGATCGTCGTATCTCTTTTTATAGTTGTGTGTGGTTGTAGAAGAATCATCTTCAGGGGCCGACTTCTTTGATTGTCGGGTGGCCTTTGCAGATTCTGGAACCTCATCTTCATAATAAAGTTCATCAGCTTGAGGCATACGTTTACCGTCAGCCTTATGCCAAGACTTTTTCATGTTGTAAGGATTAGGAACCTGTTCCTCTTCCATTGTTTGTTCAGACATTACTCTGTTCCTTTCTAAGGGGCTTGTTTACTTGCAAGGTAGCCAATTCTAAACGTCTTAAGAATATGGGGCTTGTCTTATACAAGGTAGCCTTATTAAATTTAACCTGCCATTAAACTAGGAGCACGATTTGATCTAAGCATGTTTTTCTTGATCTCATCTTGAGCTATCTTTTCATAAGCTAAAGGATTGTCATCCTCTTGGTTATAAAGCAATAACCCTCCTGTTTCAGCAGATTCTCTTTTTAAACCACCATCAAACGCACGTTCAGCATCATCCATCATCATCTGAAGGTTATCTGCGCCCATTTGATCAGTGGCCTTTTTGGTGAATACAAACTCTCCATCTGACAATCTGGCAGGTATTGAGTCTGATACACCTGTTCCTGGGCCTTCGACTTCTCCAGCCGCTCCGGCAAGGTGCCGTACGGCGTTGCCGAGATCTCCGCACGGGCGCTGCGGCCCTGCCTGGCGCTGGCCGGCCAGGTGCTGGTGGGCTCACGGGAGATGCGCGCACTGGGTGTCGAGGCGGCGTACTCGCTCGTCGAGCTGGTGGGGGAGGAGCGTGCCCTCGGCCAGCCCGCGCAGGCGCTGAGCGAGCTCTCGGAGCGGGTGGCCCGGACGTGGTCGAGGGAATAGCCGAGCCTCGCCTACCATTGACCCTGGTGGACACCGGTCCGGGACCGGACCACCCACCCAGACCCCCGCACCTCTAGTTGGGAGCACCACGACATGACCGAGCAGGTCGAGACCGAGCGTCGTACCGACAGCATCAACCTGAGCTCCGTCGCGGCGGCGAAGGTGAAGAGCCTGCTGGAGCAGGAGGGTCGTGACGACCTCCAGCTGCGGATCTCCGTGCAGCCCGGTGGCTGCTCGGGCCTGCGCTACCAGCTGTTCTTCGACGAGCGCACCCTCGACGGTGACGTCGTCACCGACTTCGACGGTGTGTCCGTCGTCGTCGACCGGATGAGCGTCCCCTACCTCAACGGCGCGATGATCGACTTCGTCGACAGCATCGAGAAGCAGGGCTTCACCATCGACAACCCGAACGCCACGGGCTCGTGCGCGTGCGGCGACAGCTTCCACTGAGCTGAGGCCGCCGAGCCGACGTACGACGAAGCCCCCGACCGGATCGGTCGGGGGCTTCGTCGTACGTCGCCGTGGACGGGTGCCGTCAGTCCAGGTGCAGCGAGAGCGCGTTGGCGATGCGCTGGGCGGCCTCGCCGACCTCGATGTCGCGCTTCTGGACCTCGCGCGGGTAGTCGGCGAAGAGGATGGAGGGCGCGGGGCGGGTGGCGCGGCCGGCTGCCCGGGCCAGGTGACGCTCCAGCGTGGAGCGGGTCGCGGTGCAGTCGTCGTGCATCTGGGACACGGTGCTGAGGTCGTCGTAGGAGGCCATGTCCTCGACGCTATTGGCTACTGGGGGGTACTCCCAGCAGTACCGATCGGTAGTGTTCGGCCACGTGTCTGAGACCACTGGAACCACTGCCGGGGCGCTGCTCATCGCCGGCTCCATCGCCACCGACCACCTGATGAGCTTCGCGGGGAAGTTCGAGGACTCCCTGGTCGTCGAGCAGCTGCACAAGCTGTCGGTCTCGTTCCTGGTCGACGACCTCGAGATCCGCCGCGGCGGCGTCGCGCCGAACATGTGCTTCGGCCTGGCCGCGCTCGGGCTGCGCCCGGTGCTGGTCGGCTCGGCCGGCGAGGACTTCTCCGACTACCGCTCCTGGCTGGAGCGCCACGGCGTGGACTGCGACAGCGTGCGGATATCGGAGTCCAAGCACACCGCCCGCTTCGTGTGCACCACCGACTCCACGATGGCCCAGTTCGCCTCGTTCTACCCCGGAGCGATGAGCGAGGCCCGCCTCATCGAGCTGGCCCCGATCGTCTCCCGGGTCGGCGAGCCGGCCTACGTGCTGATCGGTGCCGACGACCCCGACGGCATGCTGCGCCACACCGAGGAGTGCCGCCAGCGCGGCTACCCCTTCATCGCCGACCCCAGCCAGCAGCTGGCCTTCGGCGAGGGCGGGCTGATCCGCGAGCTCATCGACGGCGCCGCGATCCTGTTCTCCAACGAGTACGAGTCGCACATGATCGAGCAGAAGACCGGCTGGTCGGCCGACGAGGTCCTGGCGAAGGTCGGGCTGCAGGTCACGACGCTCGGCGCCGACGGGGTGCGCATCAAGCGCGCCCGCGAGGAGGACATCGTGGTGCCCGCGGCCAAGGACGTCGCGGCCGTCGAGCCGACCGGTGTCGGCGACGCGTTCCGCGCCGGCTACCTCGCCGCCACCGCGTGGGGCGTCGGGCTCGAGCGGGCCGCCCAGGTCGGCTGCGTGCTCGCGGCGTACGTCGTGGAGACGGTCGGCACCCAGGAGTACCACTTCACCGGGTCGGACTTCGTGGCCCGCCTCGAGGCGTCGTACGGCGCAGAGGCCGCGGCCGAGGTCCGCCCGTTCGTCGGCTGACCCGACCGGCCCTCAGGTGAGTCGACGCACCCGGTAGCGGGGGACGCCGTCCGGGGCAGTGTCCTCGCCGAGGTACTCCTGCCCGCGCATCCGGCACCACGCCGGGACGTCCGTGCGGGCCGCGACGTCCTCGACGACGACCGCGACCACCGCTCCCACGGGCACCTCGGTGTGGCGGCGCCCCAGCTCGATCACCGGTTGGGGGCAGAGCATGCCCCGGCAGTCCAGCTCGAGGTCCGGCTCGGGATGGCCGCCGAAGGTCACGGTGAGGCTGCTGTCCACTACAGGCCCACCTCCGACCGCAGCCGGCCCACGATCTCGGGCAGCACCGCGAGGAGCGCCTCGACCTGCTGCTCGGTGACGTCTCGACCCAGCGAGATGCGCACGTTGCCGTGCGTGAGGGCGCCCATGGCGGCGAGCACGTGGCTGGGCTCGAGGGTCGAGGCGGTGCAGGCCGAGCCGCTCGCGACGCCGAAGCCGGCCCGGTCCAGCTCGCGCACCAGCGCCTCGCCGCTGAGGTAGAGGCAGGAGAAGGTGACCAGGTGGGGGAGTCGCTCCACCGGGTCGCCGACGACCTCGGTGTCGGGGAGGGCCGCTGCGACCTCACGGATGCGGTCCACGAGACGCCGGCGTCGGCCGTCGACCTCCGCGCGCTCGGCGAGCGTGGCCTGCAGCGCGGCCGCCGCCGCGAGGCTGCCGGCGACGTCAGGCAGCGCGCCACCGAAGTCCTGGGGCTCGGGGTCCCCGGGGAAGGGGTTCGACCATCGCGTCCCGCGGCGGACCACCAGGACGCCGACGGAGCCAGGCCCGCCCCACGAGGTCGCGTGACCGGCAGCGGCCGACCACCCGGTCTCGGGCAGGTCGATCATCCCCAGGGAGGCGGAGCCGTCCACGAAGAGGGGGACGCCGTCGGGCAGCTCGACCTGACCGGCCGGCTGGATGGTGCCGACCTCGTGGTTCGCGAGCTGGCAGGCGACCGCGGCCACGTCGCCACCGATCGCGCTCTCGACCAGGTCGCCGTCGTAGGCCCGGCCCCAGGAGTCCACGCCCACCTCGTGCACCTGGCCGCCGTGTCGGTCGGCCCACCAGCGGGCCGCGTGCCGGACGTGCGCGTGCTCGACCGACGGAACGACGAGCCGGGCACCGCGGTGGAGCCGCGCCTCGGCCAGGCCCAGGAGCCCGCGCTGCACGGCGTCGAGCGGGCCGGTGAACCACACCTCGTCACGGCGCACGGCCAGGGCGTCTGCCACCGCCTCGCGGGCGTTGTCGAGCAGCAGCCGGGCGTCCCGCCCGAGACCGTGCAGGGCGCGGGGGTCGGCGTACCCCCGCGCGAGGGCGGCGTCCAAGACCTCGCGGGCGGCCGGGTGCAGGGGAGCGCCCGCCGCCGCGTCGAGGTGTGCGTGTGCCACGAGCCGACCCTACGGCCGGCGCGTCCGAACCCCCACCCTGGTCCCGACACCGCCGCCCGATCACGGTAGTGTGACCAGCACTCCTGATCGTTTGAGAGGAAGGCTCCACCGTTGAGTCTGCAGCACCCCTTCGGAGCGCCCTTGCGCCGCCGCGGTCGGGCCGCTCGCGCGGGCCTCGCCGTCGCCCTCAGCGCCCCCGTCCTGCTGCTCGCCGGCTGCTCGTCGGAGTCGCGCGGTGAGTGGGAGCGGCTGGCCATGCCCGAGCCCGTCACCGAGCAGGGGGAGAGCACCCTCGCGCTGTGGCAGGGGGCCTGGATCGCCGCCCTCGTGACCGGCGTCATCGTGTGGGGCCTCATCGGCTACGCCGTGATCGCCTACCGCCGCCGCAGCGACGACGAGATCCCCGTGCAGACGCGCTACAACCTGCCGCTGGAGATCTTCTACACCGTCGCGCCGGTGATGATGGTGGTGGTCTTCTTCGTCCACACGGTGCGCGTGCAGAACATCGCGCTGGCCGACGACCCGGTGCCGGACAACATCGTGGAGGTGACCGCCCAGCAGTGGTCATGGACCTTCAACCACGGTGTCGGCGCCCTGGACGTCGAGGCCAACGAGGACAACACCGACGAGGAGTTCCCCTACTCCGAGTACGCCTACGAGGTCGGCACGGCCTCCTACATCCCGACGCTGTACCTGCCGGTCGACGAGACCACGCGCTTCAACCTCCACAGTCCCGATGTCATCCACGACTTCGGCGTCCCCGGCTTCCTCATGAAGATGGACGTCATCCCGGGCCGGGTGAACTCCTTCCAGCTCAAGCCCACCGAGGAGGGTGACTACCTCGGCAAGTGCTACGAGCTGTGCGGGGTCTACCACTCCCGGATGCTCTTCAAGGTCAAGGTCGTCAGCCGCGAGGAGTACGACGAGTACGTCGCCGGCCTCGTGGCCGAGGGCAACGACTCCGACCTGCCGCTGATCGGCAGCGACGACGCCCGCACCCAGGCGGGCCTGGACACCGACGAGACCGAGGGAGAGGGCGAATGACCGCCACCGCGGCCCACCCCACGCAGCAGAGCGGGCGCAAGCCCCTCGGCGAGCTCGTGGTCCGGATGCTGACCACGACCGATCACAAGCTGATCGGCAAGATGTACCTCGTCACGTCTTTCGCATGGTTCCTCATCGGTGGCGTCATGGCACTGCTGATCCGCGCCGAGCTGTTCGCACCCGGCTCGCAGGTGGTCAACGACGAGGTCTACAACCAGCTCTTCACCATGCACGGCACGATCATGCTGCTGCTCTTCGCGACGCCGCTGTTCTTCGGCTTCGCGAACGTCATCATGCCGATCCAGATCGGCTCCCCGGACGTGGCTTTCCCGCGCCTGAACATGTTCAGCTACTGGCTGTTCCTGTTCGGCGGCCTCATTGCCGCCTCCGGTTTCCTCACGCCCCAGGGCGCGGCCGACTTCGGCTGGTTCGCCTACACCCCGCTCTCCGACGCGGTCCGCTCGCCGGGCGTCGGCGGTGACCTGTGGATCATGGGCCTGTGGATGGCCGGCCTCGGCTCGATCCTCGGTGCGGTCAACTTCATCACCACGATCATCTGCATGCGCGCGCCCGGCATGACGATGTTCCGGATGCCGATGTTCGTCTGGAACGTGCTGATCACCAGCCTGCTGGTGCTCATCGCCTTCCCGATCCTCGCGGGCGCCCTGCTGATGCTGGAGGCCGACCGGAGCCTCGGTGCCCACGTCTTCGACACCGCCCACGGCGGGGCGATCCTGTGGCAGCACCTGTTCTGGTTCTTCGGGCACCCGGAGGTCTACATCATCGCGCTGCCGTTCTTCGGCATCGTGACCGAGATCCTCCCCGTCTTCAGCCGCAAGCCGATCTTCGGCTACGTCGGCCTGGTGGGCGCGACCCTGGGCATCGCGATCCTCTCCGTGGCGGTGTGGGCGCACCACATGTTCGTCACCGGCGCGGTGGACCTGCCCTTCTTCTCCGGCATGACCTTCCTCATCGCGGTGCCGACCGGCGTGAAGTTCTTCAACTGGATCGGCACGATGTGGGGCGGCTCGCTGTCCTTCGACACCCCGATGCTGTGGTCGATCGGCTTCCTCACGACCTTCCTCTTCGGTGGCCTGACCGGTGTCATCCTGGCCAGCCCGCCGCTGGACTTCGTCGTCTCCGACTCCTACTTCGTGGTGGCGCACTTCCACTACGTCGTCTTCGGCACCGTGGTCTTCGCGATGTTCGCCGGCTTCTACTTCTGGTGGCCCAAGTTCACCGGCCGGATGCTCGACGAGCGCCTCGGCAAGCTGCACTTCTGGATGCTCTTCGTCAGCTTCCACCTGACCTTCCTCGTCCAGCACTGGCTGGGCGTGGAGGGCATGCCGCGGCGCTACGCCGACTACCTGCCCGAGGACGGCTTCACCTTCCTCAACCAGGTCTCGACCGTCGGTGCCTTCCTGCTCTCGCTGTCGATGCTGCCGTTCTTCTACAACCTCTACGTCTCGCGCAACGCTCCGCTCGTGGAGGTCGACGACCCGTGGGGTTGGGGCCGGTCGCTGGAGTGGGCCACCTCGTGCCCGCCGCCGCGCCACAACTTCCACACCATCCCGCGCATCCGCTCGGAGTCGCCGGCCTTCGACCTGCACCACCCGGAGATCGCGGCGCTCGACCTGGACCAGAACCAGGCTGCCGCCAACGGTGACTTCGCCGATGCTCCGGACATGACGGGCCGCGAGGACATCGTGCGGGGCGAGCACACGAAGGGGGATGAGTCCCGATGAAGGCCGAAGCCTGGATCTTCGCGATCGCCACCATCTTCCTGGTGCTGGTGACCCCGGCCTACTGGTTCATCACGGGCGCCGGCGAGACCGGAGCCGACTGGACCGGGACCTCCGCGCTCACGATGACGGCGCTGCTGACCCTCATGGTCACCATCTACCTCGGCTTCCACGCCCGGAAGATGGAGCCCCGTCCCGAGGACCGCCACGACGCCGAGATCGCGGACGGCGCCGGTGAGCTGGGTTTCTTCCCGCCCTACTCCTGGTGGCCGCTGTGGGCGGCCCTCACGCTCGGCGTCATGGTCTTCGCCCTGGCGATGACCGCCTGGTGGCTCTTCATCATCGGCTCCGTGCTGGGCGCGCTGGCCACCTGTGGCCTGGTCTTCGAGTACTACCGGGGTGAGCACGCCCACTGAGGGTCACCGCAACCTTTTCGCCGCACTCCGCGTCCTCCCTGCACAGGGACGGCGCGGAGTGCGTCGTCGTGGGCACCCCGTGCCTACCCTGGGACGGTCCACGCACCCCGCGTCCGGACTGTCACCGCCACTGAGCCACCTGCTGGGAGGAGTTGACGGTGACCGGCTACCGCTGCCCGCGGACCCTGCTGGCCTAGGTCAGCCTCGTGGCCCTGGTCGCCACGGGGCTGAGCGCCTGTGAGGGTGCTCCGCTGCCCGGTGAAGGGGGCGACGGCGGTCAGGACTCCGCACAGACGCCTGGCGAGGGACCGGCCCGCCTGGTCCTCAACGAGGGGCGCGGTGAGCGCGACGTCACCGTCGACACCCTCCTGGACGTGCAGGCCGAGTCCGCGGTGCTGGAGAGGGTCACCGTCAGCTCGCCCGCCGGCGACGTCCCCGGCGAGGTCTCCGTGGACGGCACGCAGTGGGTGGCCGGCGAGCGGCTGGAGCCCGGGGCGGCGTACACGGTCAGCGCCGTGGGGCGCGACGCCGACGGCGCCGCGGTGCGGTCGGTGACCCGCTTCCGGACCCAGGACCTCTCGCTCGCCGAGCAGACCTACGCGTCCGTCGCGCCGCTGGACGGCAAGACGGTGGGGGTCGGCATGCCGGTCGTGGTGTCCTTCGACGTGCCGGTGACCGACCGTGCCTCGATGGAGCGCCAGATGCGGGTCGAGTCGGTGCCGCAGCAGCCCGGCACCTGGCACTGGCTCAGCAACACCGAGGCTCACTGGCGTCCGCGGCGCTACTGGCAGGCCGGCACCGAGGTGCGCGTCGACCTCGACGTCAACGGCGTCTCGGCGCTGTCTTGACGCCGCCTCCCGCCTGCCCACGCCCTGGGCTGCTGTCCCACCGAGGCCGAAGGCCCGGCCCCCGCTCGGGGGACCGGGCCTTCGGCGTCGTACGTGTCGGTCAGTGACCGCGGAGCGACTCACCCTCGACGGCGTGGTGGCCGTCGAACTGGTGCCCGTCGGCGGCGACGCCGTCGAGCGCTGCGGTGAGCGCGTGCTCGTGCTCGGCGTGGTGCCGGGCCTCCTCGAGCTCCTGCGCGGTCGGCTTCTGCACGTTGTCGGCGAACCAGAGCTCGGAGAGCTTGGCGCGTAGACCGTTGAGCCGGCCACCCGGGGCCGCCACGCCGCTCTCGTCGGTCTCCGACCCGGGGGTGTAGACGACGTCGCGGTCGCGAGCGGTGAGGGTGTAGGCGGCGTTCTCGCTGATCGGCAGGTGCCGCTCGGAGTAGCCACCCTCGGGCGAGCGCATGATGACGCCCGTCTCGTAGCCGTGCAGCAGCTTCGCCTCGTCGTGGCGCTGGAGCGAGATGCACCAGCGACGCGTGACCCAGAACGCGATCGCAGGTCCGACGAAGACCGCCACCCGCATGAAGTAGGTGATCTGGTTGATGTCGGAGTTCAACGTGATCGCGATGATGTCGTTGCCGCCCGCGGCCCACATCAGGCCGTAGAAGGTCATCAGCGAGACCATCAGCGCGGTCCGGGTCGGGGCGTTGCGCGGGCGCTCCAGCAGGTGGTGCTCACGCTTGTCCCCGGTGATCCAGGACTCGATGAAGGGCAGCAGCAGCAGGATCGTGAACATCAGACCCGGCAGCACGATGATCGGCAGGAAGACGTTCAGCGCGAAGGAGTAGCCACCGAGGTGGAACTCCCAGCCGGGCATGATCCGCAGCGCGCCGTCGGGCCAACCCATGTACCAGTCGGGCTGGGAGCCGGCCGTGACCTTGGTCGGGTCGTAGGGGCCGTACTTCCAGATCGGGTTGATGCCCAGGAGGCCACCCATGATCGCGGTGACACCGAAGACGATGAAGAAGAAACCACCGGCCTTGGCGGCGTACACCGGGAGCATCGGGAAGCCGACGACGTTCTCCTCGGTGCGGCCGGGTCCGGGCCACTGGGTGTGCTTGTGGTAGACGAGCAGCAGCATGTGCGCCCCGATGAGCGCCAGCAGGATGCCCGGGATCAGCAGCACGTGGATCATGTAGAGCCGCGGGATGATCTGGTCGCCGGGGAACTCGCCGCCGAAGAGGAAGAAGCTGACGTAGGTGCCCACAACTGGGATCGACTTCATGAAGCCGTCCGCGGCGCGGATGCCGGTGCCCGACAGCAGGTCGTCGGGCAGCGAGTAGCCCGTGAAACCCTCGAGCGTGCCCAGCAGCAGCAACAGGCAGCCGATGACCCAGTTGAGCTCCCGGGGCTTGCGGTAGGCGCCGGTGAAGTACACGCGCAGCAGGTGGATCATCATGGACGCGATGAAGATCATGGCAGCCCAGTGGTGGGCCTGCCGGATCATCAGTCCGCCCCGGACGTCGAAGGAGATGTCCAGCGTCGAGGCCATCGCGTCGGACATGAGCACGCCCCGCAGCGGGTCGTAGGAGCCCTCGTAGACCACCTCGGCCATGCTCGGGTGGTACCACAGCGTCAGGAAGACGCCGGTGAGCAGGAGGACCACGAAGCTCCACAGGGCGATCTCGCCCAGCATGAAGGACCAGTGGTCGGGGAAGACCTTGCGCAGGTTCTTCTTCATGGCCGTGCCCAGGCCCAGGCGCTCGTCGGCCCAGTTGGCGACGGCGCCGGCCTTGCCCGGCTTCTTGGCAGTGGCCGCTGACGAGTTGCTCGTCGCGACCCTGCTGGTGTCGATGCTCACAGGTCAGCCTCACCCTGGTCGCCGATGTCCTTGTGATCGCGCTCCCAGTACGTCGGCCCCACCGGCTCGGTGAAGTCGGACTGGGCCACGAGGAACCCCTCCTCGTCAACGGCGAGGGGGAGCTGTGGGAGGTGTCGACCAGCCGGCCCGAAGACCACCCGACCGGAGTCGGAGAGGTCGAAGGTGGACTGGTGGCACGGGCACAGGAGGTGGTGGGTGGTCCGCTCGTAGAGGGAGATCGGGCACCCCACATGGGTACAGATCTTGGAGTAGCAGACGATGCCGTCGACCGACCAGTTGTCCCGGCCCTCGCCGGGGATGATCGTGTCGGGCTCCATGCGCACGACGATGACCGCGGCCTTCGACTTGGCGATCAGCAGCTCGGCCCCCTCGAGCTCGGGCAGGCCGCTCTCCTCGGAGGGGAAGATCGCCTCGGGCTGGGCGTTGACCAGGTCACCGATCTCGAGGTCGGACGCCCGGATCGGGGTGCCCACGACGTCGCGCACGACGCGCATTCCGGGGGTCCACACGGTCTTCTCGAGCCCGGCGCCGGGGTAGTCGGCCTCGGCGGCCTGGCCCGGCGTGGGACCGAGGTCGCGCAGCAGCACCACGGCCGGGACGCCGAGCATGCCGACAGAGGCCAGGAGCGTGTTGCGGATGAGGGGACGACGGGCGATGCCGGAGTCCTCGGCGCCGGAGGACAGCGCCTGGAGGGTGGCCTCGCGGTCCTCGTCGGAGGAGCGCGCGGGGTGGCGCATCTCGACCATCTCGACATCGCTCATGAGCTTGCGGGCCCACTGGATGGTCGCGGCGCCGATCAGCAGCAGCGCGAGACCGAGGAAGACGCCCAGGCCGACGGTGGAGGCACCGAGGCCGAGGAAGGTCGTCCAGTTGTCACCGACGTCAGCGACGAAGTAGGTGACGCAGAAGAGCACCACGCAGACCATCGAGAGCAGGTACATCGAGGCGATCTGGCGCTCGGCGCGCCGGGCGGCGTCCTCGTCGATGTCCGTGGGACGCCACGTGTGGCTGGGCAGACCCGGGTTGGGGATCGGCTCCTCCGCCGGCAGGTTGTCTGCGCTCGTCCCGGGGCCGGTCAGCTCGTTGCTCACGCCTGCACCTTCTTCTTGCTCGAGCGCGTGGTGTGCGCGGCGATCCAGACTGCGAAGCCGACGAGACCACCGATGCCCACGATCCAGGCGAACAGGCCCTCGGCCACCGGGCCCAGGCTGCCCATGCCGAAGCCGCCGACGCCGGCGGAGTCGTTGAGGTTGTTGAGGTAGGCGATGATGTCGCGCTTCTGGTCGGGGGTGAGGTTGCCGTTGCTGAAGGTCGGCATGGTCTGCGGACCGGTCAGCAGCGCCTCGTAGATGTACTTGGAGTCCACGCCGCGCACCGTCGGGGCGTAGCCACCGTTGGGCATGGCGCCTCCGGACCCCTCGAAGTTGTGGCAGGCCGTGCAGTTGGTGAGGAAGAGCTGGCCACCGCGGACGATGGCAGCCTCCTGGGCCTCGCTATCCAGGCCGTCGATGCTGTAGTCGCTCTCGGCCGGGATCGCCGGGCCGGGGCCGAGGGTGGCGACGTACGCGGCGAGGGCGGCCGTCTCCTCGTCGCTGTAGGCGACGTCCTTGCGGGGCGCCTGCGCGCCGGGTTGGGCCATGGGCATCCGGCCGGTGCCGACCTGGAAGTCGACCGCGGCGGCACCGACGCCGACCAGGGACGGGCCGAGATTGTTGCCGCGGTCGGTGAGGATGCCCTCGCCATTGGTGCCGTGGCAGGTCGAGCAGCCCACGAGGAAGAGCTTGCGACCCTCCTCGACCTGGCTGGCCAGGTCCTGGGTCTTCTCGGCCGAGGCCGGGGTCATCACCGCGGTCCACAGGCCGCCTGCGGCGAGGAGGCCGACCATGAGCAGGAGGGCGCCTGCGAGCCGCCCGCGACGGAGGCGTGACAGGCGGCCGGCAGCTGAGTTCAGGATTCGCACGTCAAAGAGTCCTTGTTCCGGTGTCAGTCTAGGAGGCGCTCAAAAGCGGTACTGGGTCGTCACTGGACGAGGTAGATGGTCGCGAACAGACCGATCCACACGACGTCGACGAAGTGCCAGTAGTAGGAGACGACGATCGCGCTGACCGCCTGCTCGTGGGTGAACTTGCGTGCGAGGTAGGTGCGTCCCAGCACCAGCAGGAACGCGAGCAGTCCGCCCGCGACGTGGATGCCGTGGAAGCCCGTGGTGAGGTAGAACATCGAGCCGTACGCGGAGTCCTGGATGGTCACACCTTCCTGGATGAGCGTGGCGTACTCCACCGCCTGGCCGCCGATGAAGATGGCGCCCATGACGAAGGTGAGGATGAACCACTCGCGCAGCCCCCAGCCCTTGATCTGGAGGACTGACCCGGTGCGACCCACCTGGCCGCGCTCGGCGGCGAAGACGCCGAGCTGGCAGGTGAGCGAGGAGAGCACCAGGATCGTGGTGTTGACCGCCGCGAACGGCACGTCGAGCAGCTCGGTGTTCTGGGCCCACAGCTCCGGGCTGACCGAGCGGATCGTGAAGTACGCCGCGAACAGTGCCGCGAAGAACATCAGCTCGCTGGAGAGCCAGATGATCGTCCCGACGCTGACCATGCTGGGTCGGTCGTGGTGCCCGTGGAGCCGGGATGCTGGGATCGTTGCCGCTGTCGCCACGCGAGCATTATGTCGTGACCTGCCCGAAGGGCCACCCCGACCCCCCGATCGTGGTCGACCTAGACTCGAGGGCGTGCTCGTGACCCCCCTGGTGGACGCCTCGGCGACCTCGGCGTACCTGCATCCCTTCGACCTGGCGCGGGGGGCCTGGTTCGGGGGGCTCTACCTTCTCGGGGTGCGCCGCCTGAGGGCCCGCGGTGACGTCTGGTCGCCCGCGCGCACGGTGTCCTTCGTGGGGGTGGGGCTCGGGTCGTTCCTCGTGGCCACCTCGTCGGGGCTCGGGACCTACGACACGACGCTGATCAGCGTCCACATGGTCCAGCACATGATCCTGTCGATGCTGGTGCCGCTGGCGCTCGCGCTGGGCGCGCCGGTGACCCTCGCGCTACGCACGCTGCCCCGGACCCCGCGCGGCTGGCTGCTCGCCGTGCTGCACTCGCGCCTGGCGAGGGTCCTGACCTTCCCGCCGCTGGTGCTGGCGGCGTACGTCGTCTCGCCCTGGGCGCTCTACTACTCCGGCTGGTACCCCGCGACCCTGGAGTCGACGTTCTGGCACGAGACGATGCACCTGCACCTGGTGCTCGTCGGAGCGATGTTCTTCTGGCCGCTGATGGGCATCGACCCCGTGCCCGGGCGGGTCGGCTACCCGTTCCGGGTGCTCATCACGGTGCTGACCCTGCCCTTCCACGCCTTCCTGGGCGTCACGATCATGGGGCAGGAGACCCTCATCGCCGGCGAGCACTACCTGGCGCTGCGCGAGGGGCCGATGGGGGCGTGGCTGCCCGACGCGCTCGACGACCAGCACCTGGCCGGCGGCATCCTGTGGGGCTCGGGGGACCTGATCGGGTTGGTCTTCTTCGGCGTGCTGTTCACCCAGTGGGTCCGCTCCTCGATGGCCGAGGCGCGCCGCGAGGACCGTCGTCTCGACCGCCTCGAGGCCCAGGAGGCGGCCCGCGTGTCGAGGGTCCCGGCGGAGTAGGGGACCAGGGGCCTACGATGGGCCCGTGAGCGACACGACTGCCTCCCGCAAGCCGCTGAAGGTCCTCGTCTACTCCGACGACGTCACCACGCGTCAGCAGGTCATCCTGGCGCTCGGGCGGCGCCCGCACCCCGACCTGCCCGAGGTGGAGTACGTCGAGGTGGCCACGGAGCCGGTGGTCATCCAGAACATGGACGCGGGACACATCGACCTCGCGATCCTCGACGGCGAGGCCGTCCCGGCCGGCGGCATGGGCATCGCCAAGCAGCTCAAGGACGAGATCTTCCAGTGCCCGCCCGTCGTGGTGCTGACCGGCCGGGTGCTGGTCTTCGACAAGCCCGTCGCGCTGCGCTCGCGGGTCCCCGCCCCCACCAGCTGAGCCCCGCGTGAGCACCTGGCCCGAGGTCCTCGGCGACCTCGTCGCCGGCCGCGACCTCACCGCGGGACAGACCTCCTGGGCGATGGCCGAGCTCCTCGAGGGCAACGCCACCCCAGCGCAGGTCGCGGGCTTCGCGGTCGCGCTGCGCGCCAAGGGCGAGACCAGCGAGGAGCTGACCGGCCTGGTCGCCGCGATGTACGAACGAGCGACGCCGATCTCGGTGCCCGGCCGCCTGCTCGACGTCGTCGGGACCGGCGGCGACCGGTCGATGTCGGTCAACATCTCCACGATGTCGGCGATCGTGGCGGCCGGTGCCGGGTCGACCGTGGGCAAGCACGGCAACCGCTCGGCCTGCTCGAAGTCCGGCTCCGCCGACGTGCTGGAGGCGCTGGGCATCCGGCTCGACCTCCCGGCCGACCGGGTCGCCGAGGTGGCCTCCGAGGCCGGGATCACCTTCTGCTTCGCCGCGACCTTCCACCCGGCGATGCGGCACGCGGCTGTGGCCCGCCGCGAGCTGGGCATCGCCACGGCCTTCAACCTGCTCGGTCCGCTGAGCAACCCGGCACGGCCGGCGGCCCAGGCCATCGGCTGTGCCGACGCGCGGATGGCGCCCGTCATGGCCGGGGTCTACGCCGCCCGGGGTGTCGACGCGTGGGTGTTCCGGGGCGACGACGGCCTCGACGAGCTCACTACGACCACGACCTCGTCGGTGTGGGTCGTCCACGACGGCCAGGTCCGCGAGGACCGCGTCGACCCCGCGTCGCTCGGTCTCGCGCCGGCCACGACCGAGGACCTGCGCGGCGGGGACGCCGCCCACAACGCCGAGGTCGTTCGCCGTCTGCTGGCCGGCGACAGCGGCCCGGTGCGTGACGCGGTGGTCCTCAACGCCGGTGCCGCGCTGGCCGTCCACGACGAGCCCGGTGCTCCGGTCCAGGAGTCCCTCGAGCGTGGGATGGCGAAGGCCGCCGGTGCCATCGACAGCGGTGCGGCCGGGGCGCTGCTCGAGCGCTGGGTCGCCGCGACCGCACGCTGAGACGGTCCGGCAGGGGAGGCCCTCACCAGCCCGAGGGAGCCTCCAGCAGCTCGACCTCGTCGGAGGTGGCCACGACCCGCCAGCCGGCATCCTCCAGAGCGGCCGTCAGGCGGTGGTCGGTGCGCAGGAAGGCGACCTCGGCGCCGGTCTCGCGCACGAGGTCCTGCCAGCCCCGGTCCAGGCCGAGGATGGAGGTGTTGCGCTCGAGCTCCTCGGTGGTGAACGTGTCGCCGTAGCCGTGCATCACCAGGTCGAGCTGGGAGTGGGCCCACATCACGTAGCCCCCGTCACCCCAGTCGTTGAGCACCGTCGTCCCAGCCGGCAGCGCGCTCAGGCGGTCGTCGACCCACGCGGCACGCACGGGTGTCTCCGCGGACGAGCGCGGCACCAGCACGGCCAGGACCGCCAGTGCCGCGACCGCGGCGCCCAGCCCCCACCGCGTCTCCCTGCGCGACGGTGCGGTCGGTTCGCCCGGGATCAGCGACTGCAGGGCCAGGGCCGTGACCGGGGCGAGGGTGACCGCGGCCAGCGGGAGCGTGCGGTTGGAGTAGAGCGCCAAGCCGAGGCCCAGCCCCAGGAACAGGACCGTCGGCCACGGGGCCCCGCGGCGCAGGACGACGAGCAACGCAGGAGCGGCGAGCAGGATGAGGGCCGTGCCCGTCGGACTGGTGAAGTCGGGGGCCGCCCACTCGCCGAAGAACCGTCCTCGCCCCGCGACCGTCAGCACCGCGGCGTACAACGCGGGCCCGACCGGGGTGAGCGCGGCGGCCGCGGCACAGGCGAGGAGCACGGCGGCCTGGCGCGGGAGCTCGCGCGCCCGGACCCCACGGTGCAGCGCCGCGGCCAGGAGGCCGACCGCACCCACGACCAGTGCGAAGGGCCACATGCCGTGCCACATCGCCCAGACCCAGGTCAGTGGGACCAGCAGCCAGGGGCGTGCGCCGGTCAGTGCGGCCTGCCACCACGCGTGCACCGCGAGTGCCATGAAGGCGTAGCTCAACACCTGGGGACGCATCGACAGCGCCGGCCAGCACGCCCAGAGGACGAGCGCGGTGAGCACGGCGACGACGACGGGGTCGGCGCGACGACGGCACACCCAGGCGAGCGCGAGGACGAGGACGACCAGCTGCAGGCCCGAGAGCCAGGCGACGCCGGGGAGGCCGGCCCGGTCCTCGATCGCCGCCATCAGGACCTGGGGGAGCCACTGGGTCGGCAACCAGTCACGGGTCGCCGAGGAGGAGACGCTGCCGGGGTCGCGCAGCGACCAGCCCGCGAGGAACTCCGCACCGAAGCGGAGGTGGAAGTAGGTGTCGGGATTCGTCAGTGGGCGGGCTGCACGCGTGACCGCGACGACCAGGACGCCCAGCAGCGTCAGCGAGGGCAGCCACACCCGCGCGGCGCGCGACACCACGACGCGATCAGTCCAGGCCGAGCGAGAACGCGGCCTCGAGGTCGTGACGGGAGTGGGTGCGGAAGGCGATGTGGGTCTCGGTGTCGGTGACCCCGGGGACCTTGTTGATGCGGTCGGCCACCACCCCTGCGACGTCCTCGTGGTGGCGCACCCGCACCAAGACGATCAGGTCGATCTGGCCGGTCACGGGACGAGCTCGCAGGTACGGTGAGCCCGTGATCACCGCCATCGTCTTCGTGAACGCCGACGTCGCCC
>LULN01000250.1_pt1 | contig 16652 bp, 15 predicted proteins | sample 728131 | NCBI WGS metagenome assembly LULN01 (sample SAMN03860288, study PRJNA289734) | marine metagenome | biome: seawater column; feature: ocean; material: water; isolation source: Red Sea water column Station 149 - depth 100m | place: Saudi Arabia: Red Sea | collected 2011-10-15 | depth 100 m
CCGAGCGCGTGCCCGGCCGGCCGGCCAGGTCGGCGCGGACGCGCCGCATCGCCTCGGTCAGGGTCGCCTCGTGGCTGCGCTCGGCCAGGCCCCACGGCTCGCGCACGGACTCCGGGTCGAGGTAGGGCAGGCCGTGGACCGCGACCGGGCCGTGGTCGTCCTCGAGCAGCACGGGCGTGCCGACGCCGTCGGGATCCGTGCGCAGGTGGACGCCCGCGGCGTCGATGAGGCGTGCGCTGAAGCCGAGGCGACGCGCGGAGTCGTGGTTGCCGCTGGTCACCACCACCCGGGCGCGCGAGGCGGCCAACCGGGCCAGTGCCTCGTCGGCCAGGGCGACGGCGTCGACCGGGGGGAGCGCACGGTCGTAGACGTCGCCGGCGACCAGCACCACGTCGACCCTCTCGCGCTCCACCACCTCGAGCAGGTGGTCGATGTAGTCCGCCTGGTGGCCGAGCATCCCCTCACGGTGGAACGACCGGCCGAGGTGCCAGTCGGAGGTGTGGAGGAGGCGCATGCCACGACCGTAGGAGCGAGCACCGACAACAGGGTGGACCCACGCCGTCGCCGACCTGCCAGGCTCGTCACGTGGAGTCCCCTCGCCTGCCCGTGACGATCGTCGGCGCCGGGATCTCCGGCGTGGCCTGTGCCCGTGTGCTCGCCGCGGCGGGGATCCCCGTCGAGCTGGTCGACCGCGGGCGTCGGGTCGGAGGTCGGATGGCCTCGCGCCGCCACGAGGGCCGTCCGGCCGACATCGGGGCGTCCTACTTCACGGTGTCCGACCCAGCGTTCGAGGAGGTCGTCGCGCGGTGGGCGGAGGCCGGTCTCGCTCGGGGGTGGACCGACACGTTCGGGGTCGTGTCCGGCTCGCAGGACGCGCGCACGACCGCGTCGGGCCCGACGCGCTGGGGGACCCCGGGCGGCATCCGGTCCCTGGTCGAGGTGCTGGCCGTCGACCTGCCGGTGCGCGGGGCCACCGAGGTGCAACGGGTCTCCGTCGAGGACGGCCTGCCCACCGTGGACGGCCGCCCTGCGCGCATGGTCGTGCTGGCGATGCCCGACCCGCAGGCCCGCAGGATGCTCGACGAGGCCGCCCACCCGGCCGCGGCCGCGGGGCTGACGGCGGCGTACGAGGCGGTGCTGGCCCTGACCGCGGTCTACCCCCAGCGCTGCTGGGAGGAGCTGCCGGACGGGCTGTTCGTCAACGACGACCCTGTCCTGGCATGGATCGCCGACGACGGCCGTCGGCGCTGCGACGCCGCGCCGGTGCTCGTCGCGCACTCGACCGACGCGCACGCGCGGCCGCACCTCACGGACCCTGCGACCGGCGGCCCGGCGATGCTCGAGGCCCTGACGAGGTACGCCGCTCCCTCGCTCGACCCCGTGCACACCGCAGTGCACCGCTGGACCTTCGCCAAGCCGGTCGCCGGGCGTCCCGAGCGCTACCTGCTCACCGACACCGGCGTCGCCGCCTGCGGGGACTCGTGGTCGGACAAGCCGCGCGTCGAGGGTGCCTGGCTCTCCGGCACGGCGCTGGGGCACGCGCTGGTCGAGTCCCTGGCCTGACGCCTGGCCCGATGCCTGGCCTGAGGACGGCAGGTCGAGCAGGGGTGACGGTGCGCCGGCTCGATGGGCTCAGTGCAGACGCTCGGCGAAGAACTCCAGGACCCGGTCCACGGCGACCTGGGAGCGCTGCTCGGTGACGACCGAGTGGCCCTTGCCTGGTAGGTCGACGCGCAGGAAGCCGTCACCGAGCTCGCGGTCCAACGTGTCGAACCGGGTCCCGGTCATCGGGTCCGAGGCGTACTGGATGCCCAGCACCGCGCACCCGCCCCCGACCCGCTCCTTGACCGTCGCCAGGTCGTCGGGGGAGAGGTTGAGGTCGGCCGAGCGCCTCCGGCCGACCGCGAACGGCACCGACGGCTGGCACAGGACCGGGGCGCCGCATCGACCGCGCCACCGCGCCGGCGGACATCGGCGCCTCGGCTCGCCCGAACAGGTGCGGCATCACGACGGTGTAGCCGGCATCGACCAGCTCCTCGCCGAAGCCGATCACGCTCGGCGTGGGGCCGGGGATCTCGTGGATGACGACCACACCGGGGCCGGTGCCCTTGCGGTACGTCGGGTGGCGGGTGCCGTCGTGCGTGTGCGACCCGGAGGTCCAGGTGTCGAGGAGCGCCATGGGGCGACCCTAGGGGTGACCGGTGCCGCTGCGCGCCTGCCTAGGCTCGCGGAGTGGCTCCCACCCGCGTCCGGCTCGTCCTCCCGCACCAGCTCTTCGAGCAGCACCTCTCGGCCGCGGAGGGCACGGTCTTCGTGCTGGTCGAGCACGACCTGCTCTTTCGTCAGTACCGCTTCCACACCCAGAAGCTCGTGCTCCACCGCGCCTCCATGCGCCGGTTCGGCAGCCGGCTCGAGGAGGCGGGGTACGCGGTCGAGCGCGTCGACACCGACGGGCGCACCACCTCCCGGGCCGCCCTCGACCGGGTCCTCGCGGGGCTGGCCGGCTCCGACGACGTGCACGTGTCGGCGTACGACGTGGTGGACGACTGGCTCGAGCGCGACCTCGACCCGATCGTCGACCAGTGGCTGGAGTCGCCGAACTTCCTGTGCACGCGCGACGACCTCGCCGAGCACTTCGACGGCACCGCCGGCCCTCGCGGTCGCCGCGCGCGGATGCAGCACTTCTACTCCTGGCAGCGCACGCGCCTCGACGTGCTCATGACCGACTCCGGCGAGCCGGTCGGGGGCAAGTGGTCCTTCGACGAGGACAACCGCAAGAAGCTGCCGAAGGGGCACCCGGTGCCCGACGTCGAGCGACCCGGCGCGGACTCCCGGCACCCCGAGGTGGAGGACGCGATCGCCTGGGTGAAGCGGGCGTTCCCCGACAACCCCGGTGACGCCGACGCGTTCGCCTGGCCGACGTCCCACGCCGAGGCGCGGGCGGGGCTGCGGCAGTTCCTCGGGGAGCGCTTCGCCGAGTTCGGGCCCTACGAGGACGCCATCTCCGCCGAGCACCCCTTCGTCTTCCACGCGTTGCTGACGCCGGGGCTCAACATCGGGCTGCTCGACCCGCGCGACGTGCTGGCCGACGCCCTCGATGTGGGTGATGACGTGCCACTGGCCAGCCTCGAGGGCTTCGTGCGCCAGCTCATCGGCTGGCGGGAGTACATGCGCGCCACCTACGTCCTGGGGGGCCGCCGGATGCGCGGCCGCAACCACCTCGGCCACACCCGCCCGCTCGCCGAGGGCTGGTGGACCGCGGAGACCGGGCTGGACCCCGTCGACCTGGTGCTGCGACGGGTGCTGGACAACGGGTACGCCCACCACATCGAGCGGCTGATGGTGCTGGGCAACGCCATGTGCCTGCTGCGCACCGAGCCGGACGCGGCGTACGAGTGGTTCATGGAGATGTTCGTCGACGCCTACGACTGGGTGATGGTGCCCAACGTCTACGCCATGAGCCAGTTCGCGGCGGGGGAGTCGATCACCACCAAGCCCTACGTCTCCGGCAGCAACTACCTCAAGAAGATGAGCGACCTGCCGCGCGGGGACTGGGAGGCCGACTGGGACGGCCTCTACTGGACCTTCGTCCGTGACCACCGCGAGGTCTTCGAGCGCAACCCCCGCTCCGGCTTCGCGGTCCGGACGTACGACGGCCTCGACCCGGCCAAGAAGTCGGAGCACACCCGTCGGGCCAGTGCCTGGCTGGGAGACTGACGGGCGTGCCTCGTCTCCACGCCCTCGAGCTGACCCCTGACGACGAGGGCCGCGCCCGCGTCCGCGAGCTGTGGACGGCGCTGCAGGACGCCGGGCTGCCCAGCCAGGCCGACCACACCAAGGCGAGCAACCAGCCGCACGTCACCGTCGTGGAGGCGCCCGAGATCCCTGACGCCGCCATCGACGTCGCCCGGGCCCGGCTGCGGGGGATGCTGCCGGTCACCGCGACCGCGCGCGGGGTCCTGCTCCTGGGCGGCGACCGGGTCACGATCGCGCTCGGAGTCGACCTGCACGACGACGTCGTACGCCGGGTCCTCGCCGTGCGGGTCCAGGTGCCCGACCGCGCGCACCGGGGCTGGCTGCCGCACGTGACGCTGGCCCGCCGGGTGCCGCGCGCCGACCTCGGCCGAACGCTCGAGGTCGTGGGGGCACCCGAGATCGACCTCCGGCTCACCGAGGTGCGGCGCTGGGACCCCGACAAGGGCCACGTCACGACGCTCTGAGGCGCGCCCTGTGACTGCCTCGTGTGGTTCAGCGCGGTCCCTGGACCGCGCTCAGCCACACGAGCCGGCCGCTCAGGCCAGGTCGACCCAGCAGTCGGCCAGCACGGGGGAGCCGTCGCGGGGGCCGCCGGCGACGGTGGCCGAGGCGACCAGGCGCCCGTCCTCCTGCCAGCCCTGCACCCGGATCGTCTCCCCGGGGAAGACCACGCCGGCGAAGCGGGCACCGAACCCGGAGACCCGGGTGGCGTCCCCGCCGAGCAGGGCGTCGGTCAGCTCGCGCAGCACGATGCCGTAGGAGCACAGCCCGTGCAGGATCGGCGCCGGGAAACCCGCGGCCTTGGCGAAGTCGGGGTCGGCGTGCAACGGGTTCCGATCGCCGCACAGCCGGTAGAGCAGCGCCTGCTGCGGCGTGACGTCGTAGGACACGTCGCAGTCGGCGACGCGCTCCGGGATCTCGACGGCCTGGGAGGAGCCGCGGTCGCCGCCCCAGCCGCCCTCGCCCTTGACGAAGATCGACGAGCGCACCCGCCACAGCTCCCCGCCCTCCGGGGAGGTGGCCACGCCCTCCTGCCAGATGACCGCCGCCTTGCCCTTGTCCCACACGTCGGTGAGCGTCGTGCGGATCGTCGCCGAGCCCGAGGTCGGCAGCGGCGCGGAGACCGAGATCGACTGCGAGCCGTGCACGACCTGGGCCAGGTTGATGTCGCAGCCCGGCAGGTCCAGCGGCGGCGGGTCGGTCATGTGGAAGGTCGGGGCCACCACGCCGAAGGACGGCAGCACCTGCAGCGCCGGGCCGTCCAGGGTGTAGCGCAGCGCGTCGGGGGAGAGGTTGTCACCCTCGCGCGAGCCGGCACCGATGCCGAGGTGGTAGAGCAGGACGTCGCTCTCGCTCCACGAGAACTCGATCTCCCCCACGGGGGAGCCGATCGCGACGGTGGGGTCGATGGGCATCAGACGGTCTCGCTCTCGGGGTTCGGGTGTGGTCTCGACGCCCGCTCCTCGCTGGCGCTCGTCCCGGGAGAGACCACGCCCTGATCGGCGATGTCGTCGGCGGCCAGGTAGCCGAAGACCAGCGCCGGGCCGATGGTGCCGCCGGGGCCGGGGTAGGTGTGGCCCATGACCGCGGCCGACGCGTTGCCGGCGGCGTACAGGCCCTCGATCGGCGAGCCGTCGGGACGCAGCACGCGGGCGCGCTCGTCGGTGACCAGGCCGCCCTTGGTGCCGAGGTCGCCGGGCACGATCTTCACCGCGTAGAACGGGCCCTGGTCGATGACGCCGAGGGAGGGGTTCGGCTTCACCGTGGGGTCGGAGTAGTACTTGTCGTACGCCGACTCGCCGCGGCCGTAGTCCTCGTCGACGCCGCTGCGGGCGAAGCCGTTGAAGCGCTCCACGGTGGCCTCCAGGGCCGCTGCCGGCACCCCGATCTCCTCGGCCAGGCCGGCCAGGGTCGAGGCGCGCTTGATGGTGCCGTGCTTGTACCACCGTCCGGGGAACGGCTGACGCGGGAAAAGCCCCGCGAACAGGTAGCGGTTGCGGTAGCGGGTGTCGATGACCATCCAGCTCGGCACGTGCCCTACACCGGTGGCTTCCCCCTCGTAGATCTTGTGGGTCGCCTCGACGTAGGGCAGCGCCTCGTTCATGTAGCGCTGGCCGGCCTGGTTGACGATGATCGACCCGGGCAGGTTGCGCTCGGCCAGACAGAACCACGGACCGCTCGGCAGCGGGATGGTCGGGCCCCACCACGAGTCGTCCATCAGTGCGACCTCGGCGCCGGCGGTGATGCCCGCGCTGATGCCGCCGCCGGTGTTGAACTGCGAGCCGGTCGTCCAGTCCACCGACGTCGGCTTGGGCTGGTACTTCTCGCGCATCTCCAGGTTGCGCTCGAAGCCGCCGGAGCCGATGACGACACCGCGGCGCGCCCGCACGACGTGCTCGGCGCCGTCGCGCTGCACCTTCACGCCGACGACGCGGCCCTCGGAGAGGACCAGCTCGCTGAGCTCGGCCTCGTGCACCACCGGCACGCCCGCGTCCATCAGCGCCTTGCGCAGGCCGATGGCGATCGCGTTGCCCATGCCGAACAGGCGCTGGCGGCGCAGGCCGGCGAGGGTGCGCCGCAGCAGCACCCGGAGCATCGTGATCGGGCCGCCGAGGGTGCGCAGGCCCAGGCTGATCTTCCGGAAGTCGCGCTGCAGCACCACCATGTTGGCCGGGGCCTTGGTGTACTGCGGGTGCAGTCGGTCGAGCTCCTCGCCGATGATGCGCCCGTCGATCGGGTCGGGCTCGACCGAGCGGCCGCGGGCGCGGCCGCCGGGCTGCTCAGGCTGGTAGTCGGCGTACTGCGGCACCCAGCGGAAGCGCACGGGGGAGCGGTCGCGGATGAAGTCCATGACCTCGGGGCCACGCTCGAGGTAGGTGTCGCGCCGCACCTTCGGCACAACGTCACCGACGATCGCGTCGAGATAGGTCTTGGCCGCCTCGATGCCGTCGGACTCGCCGGCCGCGCGCAGTGCGTAGTTGTCGGGGATCCAGACCCCGCCGCCGCTGCGGGCCGTCGAGCCGCCGAAGTACTCACTCTTCTCCAGCAGCACCGTCTCCAGGCCGTGGGACGCGGCGCGCAGCGCCGCACTCATGCCGGCCGCACCGGCTCCCACGACGACGACATCCACCTCTGCCGGCAACGCGCCGGTCGGACCACCCGTCATGGCGCGAAACTGTAACAGGTTCTAGTATCGACAGGTGACGTCCGACGACGCGATCCGCGCAGCCAGCGAGCGCCTGATCCGAGCCCAGGAGACCGGGGAGCCGTGCGCCCCCGTCCGCGACCTCATCGGCGCCGACGACCTCGACGCGGCGTACGCCGTGCAGATGGGTGTCGTGGAGCGGCGGCTCGCCGCCGGTGCGATCGTGGTCGGCCGCAAGATCGGCGCCACGTCCAAGGCGGTCCAGGACCAGCTCGGGGTCGACCAGCCCGACTTCGGCTACCTCCTCGACGACATGGACGTCAGCCACGGCGGGCCGATCTCGATGGCCGGCCTCCTCCAGCCGCGGGTCGAGGCCGAGGTGGCCTTCGTCCTGTCCCAGGACATCGACCCGGGTGACCCCGACGACCTCACCGTCGCCGACGTGCGCGCGGCGGTCGACGTGGCGCTGCCGGCCCTGGAGATCGTCGACAGCCGCATCGCCGGCTGGGACATCGGCTTCACCGACACCGTGGCCGACTGCGCGTCCAGCGGCCTGTACGTCGTGGGCATGGACGACGCACGGCCCCTCGAGCAGCTCGAGCCGCGTGACGTCGACATGACGCTCGCCATCAACGGCGAGGTCCGCTCCAGCGGCAACGGCGCCGCCTGCCTCGGCGACCCGCTCGAGGCGCTGCGCTGGCTGGCGGTCCAGGCCGCCCGGTTCGGCGACCCGCTCCGCAAGGGCCACCTGGTCCTCTCCGGCGCGCTCGGCCCCTTCGTGCCGTTCGCCCCCGGCGACGACGTCCTCGCCACGATCAGCGGGTTCGCCCCGCTGCGGGCCACGTTCACCGACTGACCACTGCTCCACCAGCACCACCTGCACGCACCCGCCCCGAGGAACCAGGGAGACCCATGAGCAAGCTGACCGCAGCGATCGTCGGGCCCGGCAACATCGGCACCGACCTGATGTACAAACTGCTGCGCTCCGACGTCATCGAGCCGCGCTGGATGATCGGCGTCGACCCGAGCAGCGAGGGCCTCAAGCTCGCCGCGGAGAAGGGCCTGGAGTCCTCCCACGAGGGCGTGGACTGGCTGCTCAAGCAGGACGAGATGCCCGACCTGATCTTCGAGGCCACCTCGGCCTACGTGCACCGCGAGTACGCACCGCGCTACGAGGAGGCCGGCATCCGGGCGATCGACCTGACCCCGGCCGCGATCGGCCCCGCGGTCATCCCGCCGGTCAACGGCGAGACCCACGTCGACGCCATGAACGTCAACATGATCACCTGCGGCGGCCAGGCCACCATCCCGATGGTCGCCGCGGTCTCCCGCGTCGCTCCGGTGTCGTACGCCGAGATCGTGGCCTCGGTCTCGTCCATGTCCGCGGGCCCGGGCACCCGCGCCAACATCGACGAGTTCACCCGCACCACCAGCAGCGGGGTGCGCGAGATCGGTGGGGCGACGGAGGGCAAGGCGATCATCATCCTCAACCCGGCCGAGCCGCCGATGATCATGCGCGACACGATCTTCTGCGCCGCCGACCCAGACGCCGACCGCGACGCGATCATCGCTTCGGTCTTCGCCATGGAGAAGGCCGTCCAGGAGTACGTCCCGGGCTACCGGCTGCTCCAGGAGCCCCAGCTCGACGACCCCTCGCCGGCCACCCGTGGGGCGCTCAAGGTCTCGATCTTCGTCGAGGTCGAGGGCGCCGGCGACTTCCTGCCGCCGTACGCCGGCAACCTCGACATCATGACCGCCGCCGCGACGCAGGTCGGCCAGAACATCGCCCGCTCGATCCTCGCCCCGTCCGGCGGTTGAGGAGGCGCGCCAGCGCCGTCTCGAAACCCCGGAACCTGAAAGGCAACCCATGAGCACCGACCTGAACACCCTCACCCGCACCTGGCACGGCACCCACGGCACCGAGCCCTGGGGCGAGCTGGACCTGCGCCTGACCGACACCTGCCTGCGCGACGGGTCGCACCACAAGCGTCACCAGTTCACCGCGACCGAGGTCCACGACATCGTCGAGGCCCTCGACACCTCCGGCATCCCGGTCATCGAGGTGACCCACGGCGACGGACTGGGCGGCTCCTCGTTCAACTACGGGTTCTCCCGGACCCCGGAGCAGGAGCTGATCCGGATCGCCGCGGAGACCGCGAAGCGCGCCAAGATCGCCTTTCTCATGCTCCCGGGCGTCGGCACCAAGGACGACATCCGGGCCGCGCAGGACAACGGCGGACAGATCTGCCGGATCGCCACCCACTGCACCGAGGCCGACACCTCCATCCAGCATTTCGGCCTGGCGCGCGAGCTCGGCCTGGAGACCGTCGGCTTCCTGATGATGAGCCACACCCAGCCCCCCGAGGTGCTGGCCAAGCAGGCGCGGATCATGGTCGATGCCGGCTGCCAGTGCGTCTACGTGGTCGACTCCGCCGGCGCCCTGATCATGGAGCAGACCGCGGACCGGGTCTCCGCCGTCGTCGCGGAGATCGGTGACGTCGCCGACGTCGGGTTCCACGGCCACGAGAACCTCGCGCTCGGTGTCGCCAACACCGTCGCAGCCGCCCGCGCGGGCGCCACCCAGATCGACGGCTCGGTCCGTCGCTTCGGCGCGGGGGCCGGCAACACGCCGCTGGAGGCGTTCATCGGCGTGTGCGACAAGCTCGGCTGGCGCACCGGCGTCGACTTCCTCCAGATCGTCGATGCCTCCGAGGACGTCATCAAGCCCGCGATGCCCGAAGAGTGCGAGCTCAATCGGATGACCCTGATGATGGGGTACGCCGGGGTCTACTCCTCCTTCCTCAAGCACGCCGGCAACGCCGCCGATCGCTACGGCGTCTCCGGCGCGAAGATCCTGCTCGAGGCCGGCCGCCGCAAGCTGATCGGCGGCCAGGAGGACCAGCTCATCGACATCGCGCTGATGCTGAAGGCCGAGCAGGACAAGCAGGTGGCCAACGCCTGACCCACCGCTGCACCCGGCACCGTCGGGGTCGCTGAGACGACTCTCACCCGGGAGTGCTGGTCCAAAACTGAAACGTGTTCTAGTCTTACCAGTAACACGTTCTACCGACAGGAGTTTGTGCGATGTCCCAGGCTGTTCTCGACGGCGTCCGCGACCTGCTCCCCACCTTCCGGGAGCGCGCCGAGGAGACCGAGGCGCTGCGCGTCGTCCCGGAGGCGAGCATCAAGGAGCTGGAGGAGACCGGCTTCTTCAAGCTGCTGCAGCCCAAGCGCTTCGACGGCCACGAGGCCGACCCGGTGACCTTCTACACCGCCGTGCGTGACATCGCCTCGGCCTGCGGCTCCACCGGTTGGGTCTCCACCAACGTCCGGCTCTCCTCCTCCTACGCCCCGACCGGCAAGGCGACCGTCACCGACGGTGGCTACATCCTCTCGGGCAAGTGGAGCTTCTCCTCCGGCTGCGACCACTGCTCGTGGGTGCTGCTCGGCGGGCTGGTCTTCACCGAGGAGGGCCAGATCGTCGACTTCAAGACGTTCATGGTCCCGCGGGAGAAGTACACGATCGTCGACGTCTGGAACATGGTCGGCCTGGCCGGCACCGGCTCCAACGACATCGTGGTCGAGGACGTGTTCATCCCCGAGGCGTTCACGCTGTCGATGGGCGAGACCGGCCAGTGCCGCGGCCCGGGCCAGGAGCAGAACACCTCCGACCTCTACAAGCTGCCCTTCCACTCGATCTTCACCGGCACCATCACCACGCCGATCATCGGCATGGCCATGGGCGCCTACGACGAGCACGTGGAGATGCAGCAGAAGCGCACCCGTGCGGCGTACCTCGGCGAGAAAGCCAGCCTGGACCCGTTCTCGGCCGTGCGCATCGCCAAGGCCTCCAGCGAGATCGACGCCGCCTGGGCGCTCCTGGTCAACAACATCCGCGAGGAGCAGGACTACGTCGCCAAGGGCGAGAAGATCCCGCTCAAGACGCGCCTGAAGGTCCGGCGCGACCAGGTGCTGGGCTCCCAGCGCGCCATCGACGCGATCGACGCGCTCTTCGAGGCCTCCGGTGGTCGGGCGCTGACCAGCGGCACCTACCTCCAGCGCGCCTGGCGCGACGCCCACGCGGGTCGCGTCCACGCCGCCAACGACCCCGAGCGCGCCCTGCAGATGTACGGCGCGCACGAGTTCGGCCACAAGATCGACCCGGGGATGTACTGAGTGTCGACGCAGCTGACCAAGGACGAGGTCCAGCAGTTCGTCTCGGTCAAGACCGAGGCGGCCGGTGACCTGCGGATCGCCTACTACGAGGCCGACAGTCGCACCGACGACAAGGCCGAGCGACTGCCGCTGGTGATGCTGCACGGCGGCGGGCCCGGTGCCTCCTCGTGGTCGAACTTCGGCCCGGCACTGCCCGGCTTCGCCGAGGAGTTCCGCACCATCCTGGTCGACCAGCCCGGCTTCGGCGCCTCGGACAAGCCGCCGGTGGTGGGCAACTACTACCGCTTCTCCGCCGACGCGATCGTGGCGGTCCTCGACGCGCTGGGCATCGAGAAGGTCCACGTGCTCGGCAACAGCCTGGGCGGCGGTACGGCGATGCGCCTGGCGCTGTCCTACCCCGACCGGGTCGGCCGGCTGATCATGATGGGGCCGGGCGGGCTGTCGCTGAACCTCTTCCACGCCGACCCGACCGAGGGCGTCCAGCGCCTGATGGACTTCGGCGCGAACCCGAGCCGCGAGGCCCTGCGGGCGTTCATCTCCACCATGGTGGTCGACCAGTCCCTGGTCACCGACGAGCTGGTCGAGGCGCGCTTCGCCGACGCGACCGCGCCGGGCGCGCAGGACGCGATGCGCTCGATGGGGATGTCGTTCTGGAACCCCGAGACCGCCGAGGACGGCATGCTCTGGCGCGAGGCGCACCGCCTGCGCAAGCACACCCTGCTCACCTGGGGTCGCGAGGACCGGGTCAACCCGCTGGACGGCGCGATGGTGGCCCTCAAGCTGATCCCCAGGGCGCGGCTCCACGTCTTCCCCCACTGCGGCCACTGGGCCCAGATCGAGGCGGCCGAGGAGTTCCGCGAGGTGGCCACCGCCTTCCTCGCACGCCACGTCGAACGGAAGCGCTGACATGACGATCGACATCAAGTCCATGGGCTACGTCCGGGTCAGCAGCACCGACCCGGAGCAGTGGCGCACCTTCGCCGGCAAGGTCCTCGGCCTCGCCGAGGGCCGCGGCCCCCACCCCGACCACCAGTACTGGCGCATCGACGAGGTGTCTGCCCGGCTGGTCGTCGTCCCCGGCGACGTCGACGAGCTGACCTGCGTGGGCTGGGAGGTCGCCGACCACCGCGCCCTGCAGGAGGTGCGCGAGCACCTGCAGAAGGCGGGCGTGGACTTCGAGGACGGCACCCGCGAGGAGCTCGACGAGCGCCGCGTGCAGGAGCTGGTCCGCTTCAGCGACCCCTTCGACAACGTCTTCGAGATCTTCCACGGGATCACCTACGAGTCCCGGCCGATCGTCACGCCGTACGCCGCCAGGTTCGTCACCGGCGACCAGGGCATGGGCCACGTGGTGCTCCCGGTCACCGACGACGTGGAGGCGTTGCGCTTCTACGACGAGGTGCTCGGGTTCCGCCTGCGTGACTCGATGAGCATGCCCGGCGAGTTCGTCGGCAAGGAGCCGGGCTCGAAGGTCTGGCTGCGCTTCCTGGGGGTCAACCCCCGGCACCACTCGCTGGCCTTCCTGCCGATGCCCAACGCCAGCAAGTGCGTGCACATCATGCTCGAGGTCGACGAGCTCGACGACGTGGGCCGTGCCCTGGAGCGGGTGCGCAAGCACAAGGCGCCGCTGTCGGCGACGCTCGGTCGCCACATGAACGACGAGATGGTCTCCTTCTACGTCAAGAGCCCCGCGGGCTTCGACGTGGAGTTCGGCACCGACGGCCTGCGCGTCGAGGACCGCACCTGGGTCGCCCGCGAGTCGACCGCCGTGTCCTACTGGGGCCACGACTTCGGCGGCGGGCAGTAGGCGGGCCGGACGTGCTGGAAGGCATCGAGGTCCCTAGGGTGGCTCGCATGACGCACGACGATGTCCCCGAGGGGATGCGGACCGACGCGCGCGCGACCTGGCCGAGCCCGGAGCTGATCGAGTCGTGGCTCGGCGACTCGATCTTCGACCTGCGCCCCGGCGAGGAGGTCGAGGTCGACCGGGTCGTGATCATCGGCCGCGCCCCCGAGGCGCGCCGCTTCACCGCGACGCAGAAGCCCCGTCTGCTCGCCGTGCCGAGCCCGCAGCAGGAGATCTCCTCGACCCACCTGGAGGTGCGCCCGGGGTCGGGGGCCGACCACGGCAGCGCGGTCGTGACCGACCTCGGCTCCACCAACGGCACGCTGCTCACCCAGCCCGGGCTGCCCCAGGAGCCGCTGCGCCCCGGCATCCCCGTCCAACTGCTGCCGGGAGCCGTCATCGACCTGGGTGATGGCATCGCGCACCTCGAGTGCAGCATCCACGCCGTGCACGAGGCCGGCGACCACTACGTCGTCATCGGCCGGGTGCTCGGCCTGGAGATCGGCGACGTGGACGACCCGCTGCTGTTCTTCCGTGGTCGCTACGCGACCACGGAGATCCCCACCGACTGACTGCACAGGGCGGCGGCCCGGGCGTTGGGGACCCTGCCCAGCGTGTGCTCAGACGCGGGTGCGTCGCGGGTTGGCGACCATGCCGACCCCGGCGACCGGCCGCACCTCGGTGCCGGCGTGGGACGAAGCGGAGCTGCTGCCGCGGGCGGTGGTGGAGTTCGAGTTCATGCGACGACGCTAGGCCTGCGCAGCCCACACCCGGTCCTCACCCGGGACACCGTTGGTCAACGCCTGGGTGACTGCGGTGTGGGCCGTCCGTGGACGTGCGCGAGCGCTCCCGCTCAGGGCAGTGCGAGTGCGGCGCGGTGCACGTGGGGCGCCCCGAACAGCTGGCCCAGGGCGTGGGCGCGTTTGAGCACCAGGTGGGCGTCGTGCTCCCAGGTGATGGCGATGCCACCGTGCATCTGGACCGTCTCGGCCGCGACCTGGGCGACCGCCTCGGCGACGTAGGACTTCGCCGCGGGCACCAGCTGGGCCGCGTCGGGGGCCTGCGAGGCGACGGCGTACGCCGCTGACCAGGACCCCGAGCGTGACATCTCCAGCTGCACGAGCATGTCGGCCATGCGGTGCTTGAGCGCCTGGAAGGAACCGATCGGGCGGCCGAACTGCACCCGGTCCTTGCTGTAGGCGACCGTCATGTCCAGCCCGCGTTGGGCGCAGCCGACCGACAGGGCGACCGCGCCGAGGGCGCCGACCAGGTGGGCCCGCTCCACCGCCGGTGCGGCCGAGCCGATGCGGGTGGCCGTGGCGACGTCGACCTGCAGGCTGCCCAGGCGCAGGGTCTGGTCCATCGACGGTGTCCAGGAGACCTGGGCCGCGGTCGGGTCGACCTCGTAGAGGTGCTCGCCGTCGGCGGCCACGAGGACGTCGGCGAGGTCCGCGTCGAGGACGGCACTCGCCTGCCCGCCCTCGAGCACGGCGAACGCACCGATCTCACCGGCAGCCAGCCGTGGCAGCAGGCGTGCGGCCGCGTCGTCGTCGGCTCCGGCGAGGACCGCTTCGGCCGTGACGAGGGACGACAGGGCGGGCACCGGGGCGAGCGCACGGCCGATCTCCTCGAGGACCAGGACCGACTCCACGAGGGTGGCGCCGACGCCGTCGTGCTCCTCGGGGACCGCCAGTGCCGCGACGCCGATCTGCTCGCACAGCACCTGCCACAGGTCGGCGTCGAAGCCGGCCTCGGACGCGATCGCGGTGCGCACTGCGCCGCTGTCGCTGCGCTTGGCCAGCAGCGACCGCACGGTCGCGACCAGCTCGGTCTGCTCCTCGGAGAGGGAGAGGTCCATCGTCGTCCTCAGTCCAGGCCGAGCTGCTGAGCCAGCCGGCCGCGGTGGAAGTCGGGGGTGCCCCAGGCCGTGACCAGGGCGCGGATCTTGGTCAGCCACACCGACAGGTCGAACTCGGCGGTGTAGCCGATGGCGCCGTGCACCTGCAGGCCGACCCGGGAGGCGAGGTACGCCGCGTCCCCGGCCGCGAGCTTGGCCGCGGAGACGTCGATCTCACCGAGGGCGGCGCCGTGGACGAGCGGCCGTGCGAAGTCGAGCGCGATGCGCACGTCGGCCAGCGCGTGCTTGATCGCCTGGTACGAGCCGATCTGACGACGGCCAGGTCGATCGCCTCCCGGTGGGGCTCGCCGGCGCCCTCGACGCGGAAGAGGCGGCGTGTGCGGTCGACCGAGGTGACCTGCTCGCCCACCCCCGTGGCGGGGGTCGCTCCGACGTACACCTCGTCGGCGACGTCGGCGTCCAGGGCGTACGGCACGTGCGGCGGCAGCGCCACCGTCGCCACGCCCTCGACCTCGCGGCCGAGGGCGATCGGCAGGTACGCCGCGGACTCCACCCACGGGCCGGGGACGGCGTGCCGACCCAGTGCCTCGAAGGCGATGGCGACCTCGACGGGCGAGGCGTCGGTGGCCAGCGACAGCACCCCCAGGTCCGAGAGTCGCTTCCACAGGCCGAGGCCGGGGGCGTGGTCGCCCTCGGCCCAGGCGCGGGCGGCGGCCACCGTGCCCGCGCCGGAGAGCAGGGACTCCAGGGCGGCGGCGAAGTCGCGCTGGTCCTCGTCGAGCTCGAACCTCACTTGGCTGCCTCCTTCGGCTGGCCCTTGGGCTCGCGGGGAAGGCCCAGGATGCGCTCCGCCACGATGTTGCGCTGGATCTCGTTGGTGCCGGCGTAGATGGGCCCCGACAGCGAGAACGTGTAGCCGTCGAGCCACGGTGACTCGACCTCGGCCTCGGCGCCGAGGATGTCGAGCGCGGTCTCGTGCAGGGCCACGTCGAGCCCGGACCACCACACCTTGTTGACCGAGCCCGCGGCCCCCATGTCGCCGCCGGCGGCGAGCCGGGTGACGGTGCCCCAGGTGTAGAGACGGTAGGCCTGCGCGCGCACCCAGGCGTCGACGACGCGGTCCGTGACCTGGCCACGGTGCGTGCTGCCGTGCAGGTCGATGAGCCGGTCGACGGCGGCGGTGAACCGGCCGGGGGAGCGCAGCGAGAGGCCGCGCTCGTTGCCGGCGGTGCTCATCGCGACCCGCCAGCCGTCACCCACGCCACCGAGCACGTCGGCGTCGGGGACGAAGACGTCCTCGAAGAAGATCTCGGCGAAGCCGGCCTCGCCGTCCAGCTGGGCGATCGGGCGCACCGTGATGCCCTCGGCGTCGAGCGGGAAGAGGAAGTAGGTCAGGCCCGCGTGCTTCTGGGCCTGCGGGTCGGAGCGGAAGAGCCCGAAGCCCCAGTGAGCCAGGGCCGCCCGCGAGGACCAGGTCTTCTGACCGTTGAGGACCCAGCCGCCGCGCTCGTCGTCGCGCCGGGCGGTCGAGCGCAGCGACGCCAGGTCGGAGCCGGCCTCCGGCTCGGACCAGCACTGCGCCCAGATCCGCTCGCCGGTCGCCATCGACGGCAGGAAGCGCTGCTGCTGCTCGGGGGTGCCGTGCTCGAAGATGATCGGCGCCAGCAGGAAGATGCCGTTCTGGGAGACGCGACCGGGCGCGCCGGCGCGGTAGTACTCCTCCTCGAAGATCACCCACTCCACGAGAGAGGCCTCGCGGCCGCCGAACTCGCGCGGCCAGGAGACGACCGAGAAGCGGGCCTCGGCGAGCTTCTTCTCCCACTCCTGGTGCAGCACCCACCCCTCGGGGGTGTCCATCGACGGCAGCGGCT
>LULN01000063.1_pt1 | contig 16565 bp, 12 predicted proteins | sample 728131 | NCBI WGS metagenome assembly LULN01 (sample SAMN03860288, study PRJNA289734) | marine metagenome | biome: seawater column; feature: ocean; material: water; isolation source: Red Sea water column Station 149 - depth 100m | place: Saudi Arabia: Red Sea | collected 2011-10-15 | depth 100 m
CATCTATACTATGACGTATTTGTTTTTCTTCAGAATCAAAATTTGACAATTCAGATTGTGTACTTTGGTACATTTTATAATCAGAAGAGTTTTTGATAGTATCAATAATTTTTTTAAATTCAGTGATTTTTCCTTTCTTTTCATCAAGGGATTTACGTAATTCATTCATACGTGCTTCTTGTTTCGATATTTTTTCTAGTGTTTTTGTTCTAGAATTGATCAGTTCTAGTATTTTTTCTGTATTTTCTTCGGTTTGAGAAAGATTGCCAATCAGACTATCAATCTCTTTTAGATCGTCAGTCAGAGTGACAAAATCATCAGTGAATTTTTTTGCATATTTTTTTGCTAGAATGTGAATTAATCGAGAATGTTTACCTAACATATCACCGATTTTGTTTATCCCAGTAGAAAATACTTTTTTGAATCTAATTGCATCTTCTGCTGAATTGATTTCTGGGAAAGGTTTTGCAAATTCTCTTTTAATTACAGCAATAACCTCTTTTTTTCCTCGATTTACCATAATTTGAAAATGAGGGTCAAGATCATCAGAATTTAAATCGTCTTTTTCTAACTCATTTGCAATTTTTAGTGTTAGTTCTCTTTTAGGGTCAAGTTGATTTCGATGGGATTTAATTTCTGCAACAAGTGTTTTTTTTCTCAAAGTTACAAGATCATCTAGAACTTTTGGAATTTCATTTAACGTGATTGATTGTGATGTAGGTTGAACAGGTTCAAAATGTTCCTCAACTTCAACTTGCTTCTTCTTTTTACCCCAACCAAAAACCATAATCTGTTGATGAATGGTTGAATTATATAAATTTGAGAAGTGTTGTGAAATAATATGAATTCAGGTTCAGTAAAAAAATCAGTTACAATAGATGCTGATTTAGAAAAAGTATGGACTAAAATCAGCAAGATTACAAAATTAGATTGGTTAAATGGACAAAAATCAACAAAATATCTTAGTGAAAAGAAGTCAGGCGTTGGATCTAAAAGATTAATTTCATTTGAAGATGGTTCAGACGTTGAAGAACACATAGTAGGGTGGAAACCTAAAGAATACTTTTCATATATTGCCATATCTGGTCTTCCTCTAAATGCATATCATGCTACAATTTCAGTTCAAAAATCTAACAAAAATACCAAAGTCACATGGGAATCATATTTTGCATCAGATAATACAAAAAAGGAATTCGACGAATTTATTGAATTTTTATCAAATTTTTATGCTCAATCATTGAAAAATCTGAAAAGCGAGTTATCTTAGAATTTCTGAACAAGACGAGTTTTTGTAGAAAGTGCAATTACTGCAACAATTGATACTACAAGTACTAATGATGCAACCACACCGAATTCAGGTACAACTTGGAAAGTGGATGTTTGACCAATTGGACCATAAACACCTAAGATAGATTCTTCAGTTAATGAACCCACAAAATGTCCAATTCCCTGGAACGTGACATCAATATCAACAGGATGTGTTTTTGGATCAAATTCCAAGGCATCTGTTGTGTGAACAGGATACTTGAATAGATGACGATGTGCACCGTTATCTGCAAGAATTACTTTGCCATTCTGGGATGCAATAATATCATAATTGACATGATTTATCACAAATCCATCAGACTCTAAAAATTCAACTTCGATTGTTAATGGAGAACCCTTTTCAGCGTCATTTGTTACTATGTTTGCAAATACTTCACTTACTGCACCAGGTTCTTTTTGTGAAATTTCCGGTGTCATATCGCCATAAATCATAGATACAGTGTCATCAATAGTAGTTCCAGATTTTTCAGTAGTTTCAAAAGCGTCTTCTCCTTGAGGTAAGATTTCTAATTGACCTACCATCCATGGATGGACCATACAAAAGTAATCAAAAGTTCCCGGATTGGTTGCAATAAATACAAAGTCTACACCAGGTTGTTGTAAACCACTATCCCAGATACCATTTGGTCCACTAGCGGGAGTTCCACTAGTAGATGTATGTGGGGCATCATCACCGTTGAGAAATATTATTTTATCACCAACATGAGCAGTGGAAACTGCTGGAATGAAGCAGAGATTGGTTAGTTCACAACCAGGCTCTGAAGAACCACGGCCATTCTCAATTTTAATTTCTTCAGCAAATGCACCATCAAATGTAAATCCGCTAATTGCTAAAGATATTGAAAGAACAATTAAGCCTATTCCAAATTTTCTCATGATTTAATGATGCTAATTGAGTATAAAACTAATGCTAATTTGACAGACTGGTGCTAAAAATTATCTCTGGAGGCGCATTACCTTCTTCATGAATCTCAGTTTTCATTTTCACAATAGTGTCATCGTACATAATTTCTAATGTTACAGGGGTTGTCTTCCAACCATATTTTGGGATTTTTTCAATAGGAACAGTTTTAGAAAATTCCGAATTAACTATTTCAAATTCCTTATGATATGTGGTCTCCATGCCTAAGATTTCCAAAATTGCAAATGAGGATTTTCCAGTGGTATCTGAAAATGTGATCATAATGGAATTTTGATCTTTGATATACACAGCATCAAAAGTAAAATGGCTAAAATCGGATTCATCTTCAGAAGAGGGATTAAGAAGTATCACCAAACTAACTGCAATAGTTGCTATCAATATGAGTATGAAGTTCTTGGGAGAAATCAATTATGAAAACTCTTTTTTGATTGAGTTCTGGAATTTGGTGGAAACACGAACGCGTTCCATAGTTTGTTCAAGTGTCATCTCAGTACCTCTTAGAGGATTTGCTTTGAAGAATTGGCGTATTTCTTTTTCTTGTTTTGCATCGATAACCTGACCAATACTTGCGACCACCCTATTTAGTAGAGGATTTCCAATTCCTGCCTTTTTAATAATTTTTTTCCAGTTCTTTTTTAGCCAGCCCCATAAGAAATCTTTTCCATGTATATTTGCGGCTATTCTCATTATCGGCATTTGAATATTTTGAGAGCGAACATCAGGACCCAATGTAAACTCGAGTGTTTTGAGTAACAGATTCTTTTGTTGGAAATTACACATTGCGGCTAAAAAGCGAAGTTTTTCTTCTTGAGATTTTGCCTTTTTGTATAATGTTAAAAATTTCTTATATGTTGATTCATTACCTTGCCATGCCACTAAAACAAATACAGTTTCTTGTAGGTCAGCAGAAAGACTGTTTGGGTTTTTGAGAAATTTATCAAATCTTTTCTTAGATTCTTCAAGAATTTCCTGGTCTCCTAATTTTCCCAATCCGGAAATTGCAAAACTTCTCAATAAAGCATTAGTATGAGGTTCACCTTTTTTTGAATCCCAGCCTAGGCGTTCAAAAATAGTTCTTAGGAAATTAATTGCATATTGCTTTATCTCATCAGAGAATTTTTCCTTATGAGTTAACGAGTATAACGAATAGAGATGCTGACCAAGATTTAGAGAAGAAATGTAGTTATCCTCATCAAAATACGCGTTTGTAAAATCAAGATAATCTTGTAATTTCTTTTTTCCAGTCACACATTGAGAATAATAGTCATTTTGAATACTCCAACGGTCCACATAGTTTAGAATTTTTTCATCTATGAGAAGAGAGAGATTATCTAAAGTTTCAGAATCATAATCCATTCTGTAAAAGCCGGTTCGTCCAGAATTTATTATGAAATTACGATCTTTGTTTTTTAGTTTTAAGGAACCAGATTTTTTTTCTAAAATATGAGATGTTGAAACATTTCCTTCATCTACAATAAGAGGTATTTTCCAAATTCCTTTTTGACTTGACTTTGTTTCTTCAAGCAAATACCTACTTTGTTTTAATGAGAGTTCTTGGCCTTTTCTTTTAACACTTAAGATTGGAAACCCAACTTGGTTAATCCAGGTTTTCATCATTTTATCAATTGGTTTTTTTGCCACTTCCCCAATTGATTTCCACAAATCTTTTCCTTCTGCATTAGAGTATTCGTGTTTTTTTAGATACTTTTGTAATCCCTTTTGGAAATTTTTTTCAGTAACAAAATGTTCAAGCATGCGAAGTATACATCCACCTTTATCATATGATATAGAATCAAAAATTTCTCTAATTTCAGAAGGATGATTTACCTTTACATCTATAGGATGAGATGTTTTTAGTGCATCAAGTGACATGGCAGTATTCATTGCATCCTCAAGGAATTGGTCCCACAAATCCCACTCGGGATAGAATTTATCAACGATTTTAGTTGCCATGAAAGTTGCAAAACTTTCGTTTAACCACAAATCATTCCACCATTTCATAGTGACGAGATTACCAAACCATTGATGTGCCAACTCATGAGAGATAACCTCAGCTATGAATTGTTTGGTTCGCGTAGAAGATGTTTTTGGATCATATAACAGGATTGTTTCACGGAATGTTATTGCACCCCAGTTTTCCATTGCACCTGCAGCAAAATCTGGAATTGCTAACATGTCAAGTTTTGGTAAAGGGTACTTTATTCCAAAGTATTTTTCATATTCACCTAGAAATTTCTTGGTTAATTCAAGTGATAATTTTGCTTTGCTTTTGTTTCCTTTTGTGGTTAATACACGAATTTGGATATTGCGTAATTTGTCCTCAATGTATTCAAATTCCCCTACACCTAGATAGAGAAGATATGTAGACATGATTGGAGTACGTTCAAATTCATAGATTATTTTGGAACCAAAATTTTGTTTTTTCTTTATAGGCATGTTAGATACAGCCATGTGTTTTTTCTCAACAAGAAGAGATACATCAAATGTGGCCTTAGTTGCAGGCTCATCCCAACATGGAAATGCCCTTCTTGCATCAGCTGCCTCAAATTGAGTTGTTGCCAGATACTTTGTTTTACCAGTTGCATCAGTATACTTACTTCTGTAAAAGCCCAATAATCTATCATTAAGGATTCCAGTGTATTCAATGCATAATTTGATTTTTCCAGAAACCTTAGATTTTGTAGATATAGAAAGAGTTTCTTTTTTTGCATCTAGTTTGAATGTAGTATCAATTGTTTTACTTTTTGATATGATGTAACATTTCTGGATTTTAATTTCAGCACAATTTAAGACAAATTTGTTTGATGAGGATGTTTTGAAAGATAATATTTCAATACCCTTGAAAGTAAAATCCGAAAATATTGGCTCAAACTGTATATCATAATTAATTTCAGATATTCCCATTAAAATACAGAATAAATTGGCTTATCTAAAGATTAAGATTCGATTTCAGGTAAGGTTCCTAGGTTGTCACCATCGACTTTATTATTGTCAGTTCTAATGTGAGTCTCTCCATCTAGAACATATGTATTGATGATTTCGCCAGGTTCCCAATCAGTTTCATTTTTTTTGTAAATTGTGAGATATGTCTTCCCTTTTTTGATATGAGAGGCAAGGGTTTTCTTATCAATGATTTCTGGTTTTCCAAATTCATTACCAAAATCCTCATGTACCTGTACATGAGATATGTTTGCAAGACCAGATCCTTTTTTCATTCCACTAACTACAAAGTCAGCCCATTTACTCATGATGAAAATAGTCATTATACAATTATTAAATCATGCCAAATAATTTTGGAGAATTAGACTATCCGAAAACTTCAGAAGCGTATTCTCGTGCTTTTTTAACTGTCAGACCAGTAGATTTTCTTAATTCCTGAACAGTTTTTGTTTTGGTCCATCCTTCATCAACGGCGGTTTTTAGAGTACTAATGATTAATTCATTTTCAGAATCCTCATCAGAAGATTCATCGTCATCAGTTTCTTCCAATTGTTTGCGTAATTCATTTAATTCATTTTGAATCTCAGTTGCAAGATCAGGTTCAGGAGAAGATGCTTCTGCCTCCTCACGTTCAAGCTGTTCTTTGGCAGCTTTTGCTTCTTCTAATTCACGTTGTAATTGTTCTTGAGCAGCTTTTGCTTCAGCAGCTGCTTTTTCTTCTGCTTCACGTTTTGCTCTTTCTTCAGCCTCAATTCTAGCTCGTTCTTCTGCCTCCTCACGTTCAAGCTGTTCTTTGGCAGCTTTTGCCTCTTTTAATTCACGTTGTAATTGTTCTTGAGCAGCTTTTGCTTCAGCATCTTTTCGTTCTTGTTCAATTTGTTCCAATTTTTCTTTTGCAAGTTTTATTTCTTCAACTTCCTTACGTAGTTGTTCTTGAGCAGCTTTGGCCGCATCAATTTCTTGTTGAAGTTTATCACGGATAGTTTGAGCCTCAGCTTCAGCCTGCCTTTTTGCTTCAGCAATAGCTTGAGCCTTGATTTCAGCAATTTCTTTTTCATGTGCTTCATGTTCTTTTCTTTCAGCTTCTTCTCTAGCAGCTTTAGCATCTGCCAGTTCTTTTTCAAGTTCTAATTTTCTTGCTTGTTCTTCTTCAGCAGCTTTGGCTTTTTCTATTTCAGCCATTCTTTCTTGTTCTTCAGCTTCTGCTTTTTCAGGAGACCATCCTTTTGGTAATGATTTTTGAGAACGTGCTTGTTGTGCTTCTTGTGCCAATTGTTCTCGTTTTTTATTCTCATCAATTGTACTTGATGCCTTGCTTACAGTTGTTGGTTCAGGTTGTGGTTCAGGTTGTGGTTCAGGTTGTGGTTCAGGTTCGGGTCGAGGTGCAACACGTCTCTTCCTGATGAAATTTCTAGTATCATCTGCAATTTGGGAAGATTCATCTTTTGTTGAATTTTTACGTTTGAACATTCCAGAAATACGACTTTCTACAGATTTTTTATTTTCAGATTGTGGCTCAGGCTCTGGTTGTGGCTCAGGCTCTGGTTGTGGCTCAGGCTCTGGTTGTGGCTCAGGCTCTGGTTTAGATTTTGATAATAATTCATCATAATTTTTTCCAGATGCTTTTTCAAGTTCTAATCTTCTAGCGATTCGTGCTTCATGAAGTGCATCTTCATTTTGTTGTAATTCTTCTTTTAATTTTTTATTTTGTAAATTTGTTTTTTCTATCTCTTCAAGATATTTTTTTTCATAATCTGCAAATTCTTTATCTCTAGTTTCTTTTTGATGTAATTTTTCTTTCATCTTTTCAACTTCACTTTTTATGATTTCTTTTTCATCATTTGCAGCTTTTTCGGCAGACCAACCTTTTGGTAATGATTTTTGAGAACGTGCAGCTTCTGCAGATTTTGCAAGTATTTCACGTCGTGAATCTTCATATTCATAATCACCTGAATTATCATTGACTTTTGGAGCATCTGAAACTTCTGGTTCGGGTTCGGGTTCGGGTTCGGGTTCTGGTTCAGGTTGTGGTGTAGGTGGTGGTAGAATTACTTTAGGTTCTTCCTTTTCTATTTCTGTAAATACAATTTCAAGTTCATCGACAGATGGAAGATTCCCAAGATTATCACCATCCACTTTGTTATCATCAGTTCTAATGTGGGCTTCGCCATCTTTGACATATGTTCTGATGTTTTCACCAGGAGCCCAGTCATTTTCATTTTTTTTAAAAACCGTAATGAATGTAATACCTCTTTGAATTTTTGAAGATAGTTGATATTTGTCAATTAATTGTGGAGGGCCAAATCCATTTTCCAAATCTTCATGAATTTGTACATGAGATATGTTTGCAAGACCAGATCCTTTCTGTATTGCGCTAACTACAAAATCTGCCCACTTCGCCATTTGTAGTGATATTCGTCATGTACAATATACGCTTTTTCTAGAAAATTAAAGCAAAAATTACAAATTCATTAAAATATTCTACCTGCATAAATTACACAATGAGCGACATACGTTTTGTGATGATCGGAGTGGGAGTCTTATCTATAGGATTCATAGTTATGGCACTATTTGGAACACAATATCAAGACATTACAATTCAAACAAAAGAATTTTCAGAGTGTTATGATTATACTGATGAAAATTTGCCAGTAAAGATTGACTGCGAAAAACAACTACAAGATAGGAATTTGATGTTTGCAGGAGTTTTTGGTATTTTGATTGCAGGAGGATTAGCATTGTTAAAAGGAATTAGAGGAAAATGGGATAATGAGGTTAAACCTGAAGAAATGGTAGGTCCTGGCGGAGATAAAAAGACCTCAGATGAAGATAAAGACGATTCTTAAAGAAAACTATCTAGAGATTCAGTAGGATTTAATTCACCAGATTCAATCTTTTTTGAAAGTTTGTCGCCCATCTGTTTTGCAGATTTCATTTTTCGCTGACCAATCCAATAATATGCTTCATCGATTGTATCTTTTGCAATTAATACAAGTAAACGTCCTGCAGCTTTTCTACCAGTTCTTCCCTTTCGTTGAATAAATCGTATAGAACTTGGAACATTATCATAAAAAATTACCAGATTTACTTCAGAAATATCAAGTCCTTCTTCACCTACACGTGTTGCAACCAATACTTTCGTATCCCCATCTCGAAATCGTTGGACAGTTTCAATCTGTTTTTGTTGTTTTAATCCAGTATCTCCTGCTTTTCCAATCAGAATTTCAGAATTAATTCCCATTTTCTTTAGTGTGTCATTAATAACATTAACAGAATCCCGATAGCTTGTGAAAATTAAGACTTTATCTTTTACAGATGCAATGACGTCTTGTAGCTTTGGAAGTTTTGAATGTTCAATGCCCTGAGATTTTGCATAGTTTGCTAATTCAACGGCTCTCATAAAATTAGGATCTTTTTCAAAAAGGTCTTTGATTCCAGCGCCTTTTTTTGCTTTGGTTCTATCACAGAACTTTAGAAAGGAGGTAACGCCATGAGCTTCAAATATGTTTAGTGCATATGTGATTCTAATTGCAGTGAACAAGGGTTTTGCTGAAATACGATTTTGTGTTAAAACGTATTGCCTAATTCGGAGTAAAGCAGACAAGGATTGGTTTTGACCAATTTGTATTCCATTTTTTCGAAGTGTTTTGTAACGTTCATCAAGTGCAAGTTGTAGACATTTTTGTATGGCTTTCATTTCAGGTGGAAGATCAACCATAATCCATTCGGTATCAGTTTTTTGGATATAGGGTTGAACATCAGGACTCTCATCAGTTCGTTGTAAGATGTTTTGTATTCCCAAAGAAGTGATAATTTCAGTAGCTTTTACCTTCTCACTTGGCAAGGTTGCAGTCATCCCAAGGATTAGGGCCTTATCTTTGAAATGGTGTGCAATTGCAGTATACGCATAATCTCCAACTGCCCTATGAGCTTCATCAAATATCACAAGGCTGAATTGCTCAGTGTCAATCATGTTTCGCTCTAAATCATTACGGGTTATTTCAGGAGTGGCACAAATGACGCTATTTATCCATGATTTTTTTCGTTTGTTGATCAAATCTTCACCTGTAACAATTCCAATATCATCTAAAAGTAGATTTTCTTTAAGAAAATCATAATGCTGGTTTACAAGTACTCGAGTGGGTGCCAAAAATAGGACTCCCCCTTTATTCTGAGAGAGTACATGAGCCATGATTTGCAATGCGATTGTAGTTTTACCAAGACCCGTAGGAAGTACTACCAGAGAGTTTTCATGTTTTGCATCATCAGAAAGATTTGTTTGATAATCACGCAATTCAATAGAGTTTGGTTTAATCAGTTTGTGTTCAAAAAAATCTGATCCCATAAAGTGAGATCAGTTTTACTTGTCATTTAATATTTCCAATTTATTAGATACAACCCAATGGTTTATCAAAAAAGATAGAATTTATGCAATGACATTATAAGATGCCAGATCAAAGAATTTTCATGGTTGAGAATTTTGAGAGGCCAAATTGGGACGAATATTTCATGTTACAAGCAAAGCTTGCATCATTAAGATCTAATTGCATAACAAGAAGCGTAGGTGCAGTAATAGTAAGAGATCATAGACAATTAGCCACAGGATATAATGGAACACCACCAGGGATAAAAAATTGTTTTGAAGGTGGATGTCAAAGATGTAGCGACAGAATGGAAGGGAAGGTAAAATCAGGAGAAGGATTAGGAAGATGTCTTTGTAATCATGCAGAAGCCAATGCCATAATGCATTGCGCAATTTTGGGAATAGAAGCAGGGGTTAAAGGAGCAGTATTGTATTCCACGTTTGTTCCATGTTTAGAGTGTTCAAAAATGGCAATCACACTTGGGATTAAAAAATTTGTGTGTCTAGATGAATATCCTGAGACAGATTATGATTTAATTAAAGAAGCAGGAGTTGAGATTGAAATCTTAAACAAAGATAAAATTGAAAAGTGGGCTAGCAAAATGATTGAGCCTAAAGAATAGACATGGAAGCAGTTGAAAACGTTAAACAAGAAGAAGTAGCTAATATTCCAAATTCACTATTAATTTCTGCAGCATATCTTGGAAAAACCAAGAAAGTTAGCCTCAAATTCTATAATCCAGAATCTGAAAAGATCTACATATGGGAAGATAAAACTGGGCATCAACCATATTGTTTTTCAAAAATGGCTCCAGAGGATTTAGAATTTTTATCAGAACGAGATGACGTTATAGAAATTAAAACTGTCAAAAAAATTGACACATTAAAAGACAAAGAAATTCCAATTTCAAAGATTATTGTGACAGACCCATTGGCAATAGGAGGCACACAAACAACACAAAGTATAAGAAATGTGGTAGAATCGTGGGAATCAGATATCAAATATTATGAAAACTATCTTTACGACAATTCACTAATCATTGGAAAATACTATAAAATTGAAAATGATAAGATAATTCCTCATGACTTTGAGATGTCTGATGAAACAAATCTTGCAATGAAGAGTATGCTTTTTGATAAATTAGCTAATACAGGAATGACAGATACAAAACAGTTTCAAGAAGAAGTATCAAACTGGGCAGAACTTCTAAACCAACCTGTGCCAAAAATTCGAAGAATGAGTCTAGACATAGAAGTAGAAACAGATGGAATGAGATTACCAGACGTGAAAATTGCGGACAAAAAAGTAACAGCTATAGGATTTGAAGCAAGTGACGGTATGAGAAGGGTTTTCGTCTTAAAAAGAGATGGAATTGAAGAAGGAGTAAACGACTTGGAAAAAAATATCGAAGTAGTGTTTTATGAAAAAGATCAGGAAAAAAAGCTAATTGAAGATGCATTTGGGTTGGTAAAAAAATATCCAGTATTAATCACATACAACGGAGATGGTTTTGATTTACCATATTTGTATAATCGTGCAAAAAGATTAGGGATTTCAGAAGATGTAAATCCATTATACATGATGAAAGATTCTGCAACATTGACTAAAGGAGTTCATTTAGATTTGTACAGGACGTTTTCAAATAAAGCATTTCAAATTTACGTATTCTCACAAAAATATTCTGATTTCTCTCTCAATAGCGTTTCAAAGGGAGTGTTAGGTGAACAAAAAATGGACTATGGAGTAGAAATTGACAATATGACATACTATCAAATTGCAAAATATTGTCAAAATGATGCATATCTAACATACAAGCTAACTAGTTTTAATGAAGATTTACTCATGAATCTTCTAGTCGTAATTACAAGAATTGCAAGAATGCCAATTGATGATATTTCAAGAATGGGAGTTTCACAATGGATTCGCAGTTTATTGTATTATGAACACAGAAAAAATAATTTTCTTATACCAAGACGAAATGAAATTGAAGAAAAATCAGCTGGAATGGCAAATGATGCAGTGATTAAAGATAAAAAATATCGAGGCGGTTTAGTGATAGAACCAATTGAAGGAGTACATTTTGATGTAACTGTAATGGATTTTGCAAGTCTATATCCAAGCATAATCAAAGTAAATAATTTATCATATGAAACTGTTAGATGTCCACACGAAGAATGTAAAAAGAATGCAATACCAGGAACGTCTCATTGGGGATGTACAAAAAAGAACGGACTAACGTCATTAATTATTGGTTCATTGCGAGATTTGAGAGTCAATTATTACAAAAGTTTATCAAAAAAAGAAAACATTACAGACGAAGAGAGACAGCTGTATACAGTAGTAAGTCAAGCTTTGAAGGTCATACTTAATGCCAGTTACGGAGTTATGGGTGCAGAAATATTCCCATTGTATTTTCTTCCAGCAGCAGAGGCAACTACTGCATTAGGAAGATACATCATTATGGATACAATTGAAAAATGTAAAGGAATAGACTTAGAGGTTCTATATGGAGATACAGATTCACTTTTTGTAAAAAAACCAACTGTGCAACAAATTGACGATGTCATAAAACTAGCAAAAGATGATCACGGAGTAGAATTAGAGATTGATAAGGAATACAGGTATGTGGTATTAAGTAATAGGAAAAAAAATTATTTTGGAGTTACAAAAAAGGGTAAAGTTGACGTAAAAGGTCTAACAGGAAAAAAATCCCATACACCTCCATTTATCAAGACATTATTTTATGAACTACTAGACATTCTTGCAGAAGTTAAAAATGAAGAACAGTTTGAGAATGCAAAAAAGAAGGTTAGCAATAAAATTGCAGATTATGCAAAACAAGTTCAAGAAAAAAGTATTCCATTGAAAGAATTAACATTTAATGTTACACTCAGTAAAGCACCTGCTGAATATGTCAAAACAATCCCACAACACATACGAGCTGCAAAACAACTGGAAACAACTAGAGAGATAAAGAAAGGAGACATAATATCATATGTTAAAATACTCAATAAGCCGGGTGTAAAACCAGTGGAATTGGCAAGGCAAGATGAAATTGACTCTGGAAAATACATGGAGTTTATGGAAAGTACTTTGGAGCAAATTACATCATCAATGGATCTAGATTTTGACACCATTCTTGGTAAACCAAAACAAACAGGACTGGACCAATTTTTCTGGAATTAGATATGCTTGACGAATTTACTTTAGGAATTGTTGCCATAGCAGCAGGAGTTTTAATCCTCATTGGATGGGTTCCACAAATAATTCAAGGCTATAAAACAAAGAAGCTTGAAGATGTTTCAAAATATTTGGTCATTGCAATATTTTCAGGAGCAGTATTATGGCTTATTTATGGAATTGAAATTGATGATATTTACATCATAGGTGTTAATGTAGCAGCCATGTTTCTTACAATGACAGTTCTCATAATGAAGCTAAAATATGAGAAAGCATTCGAATCAATTAGGAAATAACATGTTTATCATAAATTGTAAAAATTATGACGAAATTGCTGGAGATAAGATTGTCAAGATGGCAAAAATTGCAGAAAAAATTTCAAAGAAATACAAAGTATCAATTGCCATAGCACCCCCACATAATCTTATTCCATTAATCACAAAATTCAAGATTACAGTTTTGGCACAGCACGTAGACGATAAAAAAGTTGGAAGTACCACCGGATTCATGGTTCCTGAAATTGTAAAAAAGTCAAAAGTTTCAGGTTCAATCATAAATCATAGTGAGCATCGAATTTCTGAAAAAGAGATTATCTCACTAGTCAAACGATTACAAAAGTTAAAGCTCAAAACAGTTCTATGTGTAAAAAATGTCAATGAGGCAAAAAAATATGCAAAATTAAATCCAACATTTATCGCAATAGAACCTCCAGAATTGATTGGCACAGGCAGGGCAATTTCTACAGAAAAACCAGCATTGATTACGAATGCCGTACAAGCAGTCAAGTCTGCAAAAAACTCTACAAAGCTTTTGTGTGGAGCAGGAATTGTTTCAGGCGAAGATGTATCAAAAGCAAGAGAGCTTGGATCAAGAGGAATACTTGTTGCAAGTGGAATTGTCAAAGCAAAAAACTGGGAAAAAATAATCTCAGAGTTTTGTAAGGGTTTAAAAAGCCAGTAAATCGACAAATTTTTCATGGCAAAAAACAAACCAGTTTACGCATTTGAAGAGGCCGACAGCAAAAAGAGAATGTTGCTAGGAGGCAAAGGTGCAGGACTAAGCGAGATGACACGCCTAAAATTGCCAGTTCCACCAGGATTTACAATTACGACAGAAGTTTGTAACAAGTATTATGATAATGGAAGAAAGCTTCCAAAAGATGTCATGCCAGCAGTTATGAAAAATATTACAAAGATGGAAAAAAAGACAGGAAAAAAATGGAATTCAACAAAAAATCCACTTTTAGTTTCTGTACGTTCCGGAGCAGCAATTTCTATGCCAGGAATGATGGATACAATTTTGAATTTAGGATTAAATGAAAAAACAGTAGAAGGTTTTGCAGAACAAACACAGAATCCAAGATTCTCATGGGATTCTTACAGGAGATTCATCCAATTATTTGGAAAAGTTGTATTTGGAGTAAATGATGAAAAATTTGATCATGTTTTAGATTCTGCAAAGGCAAAACAAGGAGTAACTGATGACAGTAAGCTAAATGTGGAATCACTAAAGAAAATTGTTGCAGAATACAAGAAAATTTGTGAAGAACATACAAAGAGAAAATTCCCAGATACACCTAACGAACAATTAGGATTAGCAATTGAAGCGGTATTCAAAAGTTGGATGGGAGAAAGAGCAGTCGTTTATAGAGAGAAAAATGGAATTACTAAAGATATTGCAAATGGAACTGCAGTAAATGTTGTAACAATGGTATTTGGAAATATGGGAGATGACAGTGCAACAGGAGTGGTATTTACAAGAAACGGACATAATGGAAAAAGAGAGATTGAAGGAGAATATCTTACAAATGCTCAAGGCGAAGATGTCGTTGCAGGAGTAAGAACTGGAAAAAATGTAGAATTATTAAAAAAAGAGATGCCAAAATCACATAAAGAATTGAGTAATGCATGTGCAAAATTAGAGAAACATTTCAGAGAACCACAAGACATTGAATTTACAATAGAGCAAGGAAAATTCTATTTGTTACAAACAAGAACTGCAAAGATGAGTGCAGGAGCACTTGTAAAAACTTCAGTAGACATGGTAAAAGAGAAATTAATTGATAAAAACAGAGCATTAACAAGGATTCCAGCACAGCAACTTGAAGCATTATTGCATAGAACAATGGATGAATCAAAAATTAAAGAGCATAAACAATTAGCAAAAGGAATTGCAGCATCACCTGGTGCTGCAAGTGGGATTGCCATCTTTGATGTTAAAAAAGCAATTGAATTGGGAGAGTCAGGAAAAAAGGTCATTTTAATTAGAAAAGAAACAAAACCAGAAGATGTTCCAGCATTTTTCTCATCAGAGGGAATTTTAACCAGTCTTGGAGGAAAATCATCACATGCTGCAATTGTTTCAAGAGGAATGGGAAAACCATGTATCGTAGGATGTTCAGAATTAAAAATCGATTATGACAATAACACATGTACTGCAAACGGAATTACAGTTAAAGAAAATGAAATGATTTCAATTGATGGAAGTGCAGGTACAGTTTTCATCGGAGAGGTTCCTACAGTAGAACCAAAAGTAACTAAAGACTTTCAAACAATTCTTAGTTGGGCACAAAGTACTAAACAATTAGGAATTCGTGCTAACGCAGATACACCAGATGCAGCAAAACTTGCAAGACAATATGGTGCACAGGGAATTGGATTGTGTAGAACAGAGAGAATGTTTAACGAGACAGATAGGATTGGATTATTTGTTGAAATGATTATGGCACAATCAGAAAATGAAAGAAATCAAGTATTAAAGAAACTACAAGAATTGCAAAAAAGTGACTTTATTGGAATCTTAAAGGCAATGGAAGGATACAAAGTTACAATAAGACTACTAGATCCACCATTGCATGAATTTTTACCAAATCCCGAAGAACTAAAAGAGAAAATGACTAAAGAAAATGATAACAGTGAAAAGACAAAACGAGTTCTAGACAGAGCACGAGAATTAGCAGAAATAAATCCAATGATGGGACATAGAGGAGTGAGAGTTGCCATCACATATCCAGAAATATACAGAATGCAAATTACTGCAGTGTTCGAAGCTGCAGCAGAACTTGCAAAGAAAAAAGTTAACGCAAAACCACAAATAATGATTCCACAGGTGGGCAGTTTGGCAGAATTAAATTACATCAAATCAATTTATGATGATGTAAAAAAACAGATGCAGCAAAAATACAAGATGAAATTTAAGATAAACTTTGGAACAATGTTAGAAGTTGTTCGTGCATGTTTGACATCTGATGAGTTAGCAGATACTGCAGAATTTTTCAGTTTTGGAACAAACGACTTGACACAGGCAGTATTTAGTTTCAGTAGAGAAGATGCAGAAGGAAAATTCCTTCCAGAATACATGGAAAAAGAACTCTTAGAGACAAGCCCATTTCAATCAATTGATGTTAATGGAGTAGGCCATCTCATGAAAATTGGAATTAAGCAAGGAAGAGATATGAAAAAAGACTTGGAAATTGGAATTTGTGGAGAACATGGCGGAGATCCAAATTCAATTAAATTCTGTCATTCTGCAGATGTCTCATATGTTAGTGCATCACCACATAGAATCCCTATAGCAATTGTTGCAGCAGCACAAGCATCAATTGAACAAAAAAAATCAAAATCTAAGAAGAGATAATTTTAGAATATCAGATTAGAAATATCCTAGTGGAATTACAATTTCTGTAGGATCATACCTATATTGCACATGAAAATTAGTAGTCGTATGGCAGTAACCTGTTTCAATTGTAAACAAGATATTGAAAACCATGATGCTCAGAAATCAGATAATTGCCTAACAGCATTATCAAAGAGACTTGAATCGATGGAAAATGT